>OJXO01000005.1_pt1 | contig 133287 bp, 118 predicted proteins | sample 1600721 | NCBI WGS metagenome assembly OJXO01 (sample SAMN04436634, study PRJEB24849) | human gut metagenome | biome: human gut; feature: NICU; material: stool | host: Homo sapiens | place: USA: Saint Louis, MO | collected 2010-01-30
AGACACAACAACACCCTCCTAAGGGAAAGTGTTGCAACGACCCTCTGAACTCAAGGTGCTCCCCCATCATGCAAAATTCCCGCAGCCTCCGCCTGCTTTACATCCCAGTGAAGTAAAAGTGGCGGCGACTGCGGGGTGCCTTTTGCGCGGGCGCTATGCCCTGCTGCTCCTTAAAAGTTGTGGGCTTAGTCCTCGTCGATGAAGAGCTGGCCTCGGAACTCTGGGTGCATGAGGTTTTCTACGGACAGAACCTTATTCAAGGTTGCTTCATCCAGCAGCCCCTTCTCCAGGACGAGTTCCTTGACGCCCTTGCCGGTCTCCAAGGACTCCTTAGCAATCAGATCACCATTGTGGTGGCCGATGAATGGGTTCAGGTAGGTGACGATACCAATGGAGTTCTCCACGTAGGCGCGGCACACATCAGCGTTGGCGGTAATGCCAGTGACGCACTTCTCGCGCAGAGCATCGACGGCGTTGCCCATGATGCGGATGGACTGGAACAGTGCTTCGCCGATGACTGGCTCCATGACGTTGAGCTGTAGCTGGCCTGCCTCAGCGGCCATGGTGACGACGTGGTCATTGCCGAAGATCTTGAAGCAGGTCTGGTTTACAACCTCCGGGATAACCGGGTTTACCTTACCCGGCATGATGGAGGAACCAGCCTGGCGGGCAGGCAGGTTGATCTCAGCCAGGCCAGCGCGTGGACCGGAAGACAGCAGGCGCAGGTCATTACAGATCTTGGCAAGCTTCATCGCGGCGCGCTTGATGGTGGCGTGCAGCAGCACGTAAGCGCCACAGTCAGAGGTTGCTTCGATGAGATCGCGAGCGGTCTTCATCTCCAGGCCGGTGACCTCAGACAAGGCTGCGGTGACTTGGTGACGGTAGCCAGCCGGGGTGTTCACGCCGGTGCCGATTGCGGTTGCACCCAGGTTGATCTCGAGCAGGCGGCGCTGTGCATCGCGCAGCAATGCCTGCTCCTCGTTCAGGTTATTGGCAAAGCCCTTGAACTCATCACCCAAGGTCATCGGAACGGCATCCTGAAGCTGAGTACGGCCCATCTTCAGGATGTCCTGGAACTCATTGCCCTTGACCTGGAATGCGGCACGCAGACCATCCATGCGCTCAATGAGGTGATCAACTGCTGCGTGCAGACCCAAGCGGAAGCCGGTCGGGTAAGCATCGTTGGTGGACTGGGACATGTTCACATCATCATTCGGGTTGATGATGTCATAGGATCCCTTCTCCTCACCGAGGTACTCCAGTGCGAGGTTGGCAACAACCTCGTTGGTGTTCATGTTCAGCGAGGTACCAGCACCACCCTGGAAGACGTCCAGCGGGAACTGATCCATGCAGCGACCCTCTTCTAGGATCTGGTCACAGGCCCAGATGATGGCTTCAGCCTTCTTCTTGGGCAGTACGTGCAGGCGGCGGTTTGCCATGGCGGCCGCCTTCTTGACCTGGACCATGCCGCGAATGAAGTGCGGGATGGTGTTGATGGTCACGTAAGAGATCTGGAAATTCTCCATCGCGCGTACAGTGTGCACACCGTAGTAAGCGTCAGCGGGTACCTCCAAAGAACCAAGAAGGTCGGTCTCGGTGCGAGTCTTCTTGCTGGAGTTCTTCGGTGCCTTTTGCTCGGCCACCTTCTGCTGTGCGGCGTGAGTGGAAGTGTCAGCTTCCTTCTTCTTCACGTCCTTTGCTGCAGACTTGGTGTCCTTTTCTTCTTTCTTAGAGGACTTTGCCATGATGGCTCGGCTCCTTTGCCTGTCGAGACTTATATTCGAATGAGTAACCTCAACCGCTAATGTTAGCCGCGACTGAATCCATTTGGGCCGACCCAGAAAAACCACTCCCCCTAAAAGCGGGCGATACGTAAATCAGAAGCCAAAATTGCTTCCGCGCCAAGTTGGGAGAGTCGGTCCATGACTTGGTTAGCTTGCTTCTTCGGAACCATCGCTCGCACTGCCACCCAGTTCTCACGCGCCAACGGCGACACCGTAGGACCGGTCAATCCTGGAGTAATACCAGCGGCTGCGTCGAGGTTCGATTGAGCGATGTTGTAGTCGATCATCAGATAAGTGCGAGCGTGCAGAATTCCCTGAATGCGGTCGAGCACTACCTGCTCTTCCTCCGTAACTTCTACCCCCGTGCGCTTAATGACTACCGCCTCGGACTCAATGATCGGCTCCCCGAACGGCGCTAATCCTTGCTGCCGCAAAGTAGTACCAGTTGACACGACATCAGCAATAACATCGGCAACCCCAAGCCGGATGGAGATCTCTACGGCCCCGTCCAATCGAATAACATCGGCCTCAATTCCCTGTGCGGCGAGGTTTGCGCGGACAACATTGGGGTACGATGTCGCAATCCGTCGCCCGGCCAGTTGAGAGATATCCCACTCCTCCCCTTGCGGCGCTGCGTACCGGAACGTGGAGCCACCGAAGCCTAACGGCAAAACTTCATCAAAGCTCGCTTTAGAGTCAAGTGCCAAGTCTCGGCCAGTAATGCCTAGGTCTAAGACCCCGCGGGAGACATAGATGGCGATATCTTTCGGCCGCAGGAAAAAGAACTCGACCCCGTTATTGGAATCCACTACGTTGAGCGCCTTGGAATGCCCGCGGCCCTTGTAACCGGCCTCTGCAAGGATCTCCACGGCGGCTTCTGATAACGAGCCCTTATTGGGGACAGCTATCTTGATCATGCGGTTCCTTCCATCCTGTGGGTGTTGCCTAGAGGTACTTATAAAGGTCTTCAGGGGTAAGTCCGCGCTTAAGCATCATGACCTGAGTCCAATAAAGCAGCTGGGACATCTCTTCCGCCAGCTCATCGTTAGACTGATATTCAGCGGCGATCCATACCTCCCCGGCTTCTTCGATGATCTTTTTACCGATGAAATGCTCGCCCTTATCCAGCGCAGCAACGGTGCCAGAACCAGCTGGACGCTGGTCGGCCTTCTCGGCTAATTCCGTAAAAAGAGTCTCAAAGTTCTTCACGCCTACCTATTGTTCCACAGGTAGTTAGAGAATGTAGGGGAACTCTAAATTTCTATTGCCGCACCGAAATCTTAGCGAACCACTCATAGACATCAGCGGCCTTAGCTCCCGCGAGGTGCCGCGAATCGCGGAGGCTAGAAATTTCGGTGACCTCGGTCGGTACCTCAACCTGGTCACCTTCGGGCAAACCGATAACCGCACAGCCAGCATCAACTGCGGCGCGCATGCCGGTTGCGGAATCTTCGAAAACTAAGCAATCCGCGGGATCTGCTCCAATGCGGCGGGCGGCCTCGCGGTACATATCCGGCGCTGGTTTGCCGGCAGGAACCTCATCCCCGCAGATAGTATCGACGAAATAATGCCGCCCCAAAGAATCGATAGCAGCGTCAGCGACATTGCGCTCGGTATTGGTAGTGACCATCATGGGCACCCCATCGGCTTTCAGTTCCTGAAGCAGCGCAGGGATTCCCGGGAAGATCTCAAGCTGACGAGCAAAAAGGCCCTTGACATAGTGAAACATTCGGCCGCGGTAACGCTCGCTGTCACCGGGTTGTAGCGTCACCCCCGCATTATCGGCGCAGATTGCCAAGGTGGTATCAAAGGTCGCGCCCACAGTAGCTAGGCGTTGGGTGGGAGTGAGCCGTTCGCCTAGCAGTTCTGAAAGATAAAATGTTGCCTCCGCCCAGAGAGGCTCCGAATTGGTGAGGGTACCATCCATATCCCAGAAGATGGCGGCGGGCTTAGTCAGGCTGGAAGCGGCGGTGGGGTGCGGCACAAGAATAAAGCTAGCTTTCTCTGTCGGGAAGGAAATAGTTTCGCCGTCCACGCTGTGGGCACACGGCGGCAAGAGCCAGCTGCGCAGTTGATGCCAGCTGGCGCTTACTAAGGCGCAAGGGTCAGATCTAAAAGTCCAGTTCCGGAATCTGCGACAGGGCTTCGTCGTCTGCTCCGGTGGCCGCGCTGGCGTTGTAGATAAGCTCAGAGAGCTCTTCCTTTTCCTCTGGCTCGAGAACGGCATCGTGCTGAGCGCGATTAAAATCTGCCAACGTACGAACGGTCTTGGACAAGACGGTGACCAACTGCGGTCCGTCAGGATCGTCCGGAAGAGCATCCAGCCCATCGAGCATCTGCTCAAGGTGGCCGCGCAGTTCTGGGAGGACGTTGGCGTCAAACGGTGCCTCCCAGAACTCCTTTTCATCTTCCTTGAGGTAATCGCCGGTGGCGAAGGACTTCAGGTCACTAATGAACTCATCTACGGTGGGCTGGAAATCGGCGCGAATGCTCATGCTGTAGATACTGCCCTATCTTGCCTAAGCCTGCACGCCGAGGAGCGAATTTAGTGCGGTGCGAACCAAATCGGCCGCGCCGTCCTCGTCCGTGCCACGGTCGGCCTCTGCCCACTCATCCACGGCAGCGAGCGCGGCCGGGGTATCAAGGTCGTTCGCGATTGTGGCACGCAGCTTGGCGACGATCTCTTCGGCCCCTGCCATGCTTCCCGGCTGCGCCAAGGCCTCCCGCCATGCGGCGAGGCGGCGCTTAGCGGCGTCGAGCACCTCGTCGGACCAGTCGCGCTCGTCGCGGTAATGACCGGAGAAGACGCCCAAGCGGATAGCGGAGGGCTCTTCACCCGCTTCTACGAGCTTGTGAACGAAGACGAGATTGCCCAAGGACTTAGACATCTTGACGCCCTCGAGCCCAATCATACCGGTATGCACATAGAACTGTGCCATGCGGTCTACTCGTAGGGCAGCCTCTGCGTGGGCGGCGGAAAACTCGTGATGCGGGAACTTCAGGTCGCTGCCGCCACCCTGGATATCAAAGGAAGAACCCAAGCGGTTGGTAGCGATGGCGGAACATTCAATATGCCACCCCGGGCGACCAGGCCCAAAGGGCGACTCCCAGGCTGGTTCGCCCTCGCGGTGGGCGCGCCAGATGAGTGCGTCGAGCGGATTCTTCTTCCCTGGGCGGTCAGGGTCGCCGCCGCGCTCAGCAAAGAACGTGCGCATCTCTTCGGCAGAGTAATTGGACTCATAACCAAAGCGCTCGGTGGCCTCGACGGAGGCGTAGATATCTGGGTGCTCGGGGTCGTCTACGACGTAGGCCGCTCCGGCGTCGAGAAGCTTCTGCACCATTTCCACGATTTCATCGATGGCCTCCATGGCGCCGATATAGTCCTGCGGTGGGAAAACAGAGAGCAACTCCATATCGGAACGGAAGAGATCAATTTGAGAAGTGCCGAGCTCACGCCAATCCACGCCGTCACGTTCGGCACGTTCGAATAGCGGATCATCGACGTCAGTGATGTTTTGGACGTAGTGAACCTTCTTCCCGGCATCCAGGAACGCACGGTAGATGAGGTCAAAGGTCAGGTACGTAGCAGCATGGCCCAAGTGGGTGGAGTCATAGGGCGTGATGCCACACACGTACATGGTGGCGGTATCCCCTGCGACCTCTACGGGAGCGATGGTTTGGTTCGCAGAATCGTACAAGCGCAGCTGTGCCGCATCACCCGGCACAGGGCGGAAGGAAGGTGTTGGCCAAGAATGCATAGCCACCATACTAACGCGGTGAGCCTTAGAGCGGCTGCAGGACTCCCAATGCCAGGAGGAGCATGACGAGCACGCCGACCGGGATGCGGTAAGCGGCAAACCAAGAGAAGGAGTGGTTGCCCACGAACTTTAGTAGCCACGCAATGGAGGCGTATCCCAGTACAAAGGCGATGCCAGTGCCGACCAGAAGCTGCAGGCCGGAGGCTGCTTGGCCGGATTCGGGAGAAAAGGCGTCGGGAAGCGAGAAAAGACCCGAAGCCAGCACAGCCGGAATGGCCAGCAAGAAGCTAAAGCGTGTGGCTACCTCGCGGTCCAGGCCCAGGAACAGACCGCCGGAAATGGTGCCGCCGGAGCGAGAAACACCCGGAATAAGCGCCAAGCATTGGCACAGGCCCATAACAATGGCGTCTTTCATGGTTAGCTCCTCAAAGCCGCGCTCCTTCTTACCCATCTTTTCTGCAGCGATGAAGACAAAGGAGAAGAGGATGAGCATTGCGGCGGTAACCCACAGGTTGCGCAGGGCGCCGCGGATCGCATCCTCGAATGCGAGGCCGATAACTCCGATGGGAATGGAACCCACGATGACCATCCACCCCATGCGCCAGTCCTGGCCACGAGAGGACTTATCGGCCCAGCCGCGGAACCAGCCGGAGAGAATCTGCCAAATCATTGGGGCGAAATAGACCAGCACAGCCAGCTCCGTACCCAGCTGGATAACTGCGGTGAAGGACGCGCCGGCGTCGTTGCCCCAAAAAAGTTCGGAAACAATGCGCAGGTGACCGGAGGAACTTACCGGAAGAAACTCGGTAAGCCCCTGCACGATGGACAAAACAATGACCTGCGCCCAAGAAACAGCGTCAGTTGCGGTATTAGAAATCACCCGCTTCACACTACAGCCGCGCTGGGCTTCGAGTTTTTACAACGCGCGCTGTTAGGATTAGTAGCCGTGAAATCTCAATCTGGCTCCGCACTTATCCTTTCCAGTTTGCTGGCGCTTAGCGCCACCGCGTTGGCCGCCTGCCAGCCCGAAGTGGGCGTGGGCGCCGATCCAGAGACCGCGGTCAAGGGCAATGCCACCCCAGCGGCCTCCCCGGCCAAGGCGGATCCGGAAGGCACCGTGGTCGACCTTAAGGGAGATATCACTGACCTTGCCGCCTTTGATGACTCGCTGGCAGTGCGCACCAAAGACGAGCTTCTTATCGGTAACCAGAAGGATTTTGAAGAGAAGAAGGCTACCTCGCTAGACATTGCTGCGGAGTGTGGTGACCTCAGTTCTTCGGAGTCGGGTTTTGTCCTCGCCTGCCCAGATAAGGTTCTCCTCATGGATCCTGCATCCCCGGATTCTCCCCAGGAGATCCACATGGAGGAGGACTCCCCAGTTACCGCCGCCACCCAGCTATCCAGCGGCGAGATCTTTGCCACCTCGGCCGATTCCACCACGGTAGGCATCTATAAGGACGGAAAGCGCGACGGAGATATTGAGGTGGAAGCCGGCTCGGACCAGCTATTGGCCGTGCCCAATTCCTCAGGCGATGACGGAGTAGTGCGCATCCACCGAGAGGATTCCACTATCCAAAACGTGGACTGGACGAATGATCGCGCGGGCGGCCGACTGCGCGTTGGCCAGGGGGTCGGCAGCATCGCGGTGGGCGAAAACGGAGTGGTCCTCGCCTCCGATACCGAGGGCGGCCGCTTGGCCGTCTACACTTCCGATGACGTGGTCCGCCTGCATCAATACGGCAACGTAGAGGGCACCCCATGGGGCGTAGCCTGGGACGATAAGCGCAATCTGGCGTGGGTGAGCGCCACCGATACCAATAAGGCTTATGCCTTTGAGATTGCCAAAGGCGTCCCGGAGCTGCGCGGAGATCTCTCGACCGTGCCGGATGCGCAAAATATTGCCATGCTTGGCGACGGCACCTTTGTCGCCGCCTCCGCCACCGGCCACGGGCTGCAGTTCGTGGACGCCCCGCACCTGAAGAAGGAGTCTTAAGAAGATGACCAGCACTATTGACCGCCTACGCGCCGAGGCCTACCAGCTTGCATTGCGAGGCATGTTCAAGCTCAGTCCGGAGCGGATACACGAGATCATCAATACGGTCTTGAGCGGACTCCAAGCTGCCGGCCCCGTCAACCGCGCCTTGGCAAAGATCCTGCCGGTCAACGATCCAGTGCTGCGCCAAGAGGTCTTCGGTGTAGAATTCCCCCGCCCGTTGGGACTTGCCGCCGGGTTCGATAAAAACGCCGCGGCTGCTGATACGTGGACTCCCATTGGCTTTGGTTATGCAGAGTTAGGCACCGTCACCGCCCAAGCACAGCCCGGCAATCCTGCGCCACGGCTCTTCCGTCTGAAGGCTGATAAGGCCATCTTGAACCGGATGGGCTTTAACAATCAAGGTGCAGCAGCCGCCGCAGAAAACCTGCGCAAGCGTCGCTACAGCGATGTCATTGGCATCAATATTGGCAAAACCAAAGTCACCCCTGCCGAGCATGCAGTAGAAGACTACCGCCGCTCCGCGTCGGTGTTGGGCGACTTGGCAGATTTCCTGGTGGTCAACGTTTCTTCCCCGAATACCCCGGGCCTGCGCGACCTGCAAGCAGTGGAATCGCTGCGTCCCATTCTCTCCGCCGTGCAAGAATGCACCGCGGTTCCGGTGCTGGTGAAAATTGCCCCAGATCTTTCGGATGCCGACGTTGACGCAGTGGCAGACCTAGCCCTCGAACTCGGACTCGACGGAATCGTAGCGACAAATACCACCATTTCCCGCGAGGGACTCAAGACCCCAGCCGCCGAGGTAAAGGAGATGGGTGCCGGTGGCGTATCCGGCCCTCCGGTAGCCGAGCGCTCCCTAGAGGTACTGCGCCGCCTCAATGAGCGAGTCGGCGGCCAGCTCACCCTCATCTCCGTGGGCGGCATCTCCACGCCGGAGCAAGCATGGGAACGCATCACTTCCGGCGCTTCCCTGCTGCAAGGCTACACCGGTCTCATCTACGGCGGTCCGGACTGGATCCGCGATATTCACCGCGGCATTGCCGCTCAAATCCGTGCCCACGGTATGAGCAATATTTCCCAGGCGGTTGGCTCCGGTCTTCCTTGGAAGCCCTTGGATTAGTCCAACCCAAGGTTGCTCAACACAAGGTCCGCCTACTTCTCCTGCTGCACGCAGAGGAAGTAGGCGGACCCTTTGTTTCTTCGGTGTTGACTAGGTCTGCGACATGGCGCTGCGCTTGAGGACCAGTGCGCACAACACCGCGAAGCCGGCGTAGAACACGACCCAAAACTGTGGTTGCGTGAATAGGGTATCGCCGGGCAGAAAGCGGCTTGCTGCAATGATCACAATAGCGATGACCAATGCTGTAACCTGCGCGCGGCTTCCCGCCTGACTCTTGCTCATGGTGCTAAAGGCCCCGACGATGACCGCGGCGACAATAATCGCCACTTTGGAAGACGTCCATTCGAAATCGGCACCCCAACCATCCGTGAAGACGGAGATTAGCGCAAAGAGCACCAGCACGAATGCGACCACCATGAAGGCGCCGCCGACCCGCAGCGCCGTCGGCGGACTAGGCTGCGGTGAAGTAGAGCTACTCGCCATTACTTCGCCTCGTACCAGCCCCACAAAATGGCGCGGCCGAGAGCGTGGAAATGCAGGTTGAACCCAAGCACGGTCGGCGAAGCATCTGGGTCGATGTCGAGCTTTTCTACGTCGACTGCATGGACGGCATAGAGGTAGCGGTGCGGGGCGTGGCCGGCAGGCGGGTTTGCACCGAAGTAGGTGCGCTCGCCCGAATCGTTGCGCAAGCTAATGACGCCGTCAATCCCCAAGTCCTCGGCGGCACCGGCATTGGTAGGCAGCTCGCTTACCTCAACGGGGATATTGAACGCCGCCCAGTGCCAGAAACCAGAAGCCGTTGGCGCATCCGGGTCGAAACAGGTCACGGCCAGGGACTTAGTGCCTTCCGGCAGTCCGGACCACGCAAGCTGAGGCGATACGCTCTCTGGGGCGCGGAGCTTCTCCTGGAGCTCGTCTCCTTCCACCACATCAGTGGACGAGAGAACGAAGGACGGGACATCGCGCAGCGGTGCGTAAGGATCTGGACCAGGAAAGCGGGAATCATCTGCGTAAGAAGTCATAGACCCATTTGTACCCCACCTCAAAAGCCGATGTCGATGTGGTGTAACCACCGCAGCCTGCATAAATTTTGCCGCACACGTGGAAAGCCCCCAACCAGACTTACAACCATGTATTTCCACACGCCGCTAACGGTAGCTTTTTCACGCCACACGCAGGCGATTTGTAAAGCAAGCCTCGAGCAGGATACAGTATCGGAGTGCCCAGCCGAGAGGCTGATAAACACCCTGCCCGGGTGGCGGAATGGCAGACGCGCTAGCTTGAGGTGCTAGTGTCCTATTAACGGACGTGGGGGTTCAAGTCCCCCCTCGGGCACAACGGACCGGCGGTTACCACTAAGGTAGCCGCCGGATTTTCTATTCAGTACTCCTACAAGGACTACGATCTCCCCCATGACCACACTTTTGAGTTGGGCGCGCAGCTTCGGCCATTTCCTCAAATCGCTCGCTCGGTCCGCTTGGCGGTCAATTTCCCAGTGGTCGATACGTCGTTGGGTAGCCGTCCTCGCCGCCATCGTCACCGGCGTCACCCTCCTTTACTTCTTCGATCTGCCGGACGTGTCCCAGCTTCGCGACGCTTCCACCCGCTATGGCGCGTGGTTCCCCCTCCTTTTCACCCTAGGTTATGTCATATTTACGCAGCTTCCATTCCCCCGGACGTTTTGGACGGTAGCCGCAGGAATACTTTTTGGCCCATGGAAGGGCCTCGCCCTCTCCTTATGCGCCTTGACGGCGTCTGCGGCCCTGTCGCTCCTCATCGTCCGCACGCTCCTCGGAGACTGGATCCGGCCGCACCTAACTCACCCCGCAGTGTTTAAAATCAATGCCCACTTGGAGCGGCGCGGCTGGCTGGCCATCGCTTCGCTGCGAATGGTGGCCGGCGTCCCCTTCAGTCTCCTGAATTATGTTGCCGCACTAACGCCCGTGAAGCTTAGCCATTTCACCGTGGCCACCCTCCTCGGTTCCATCCCGACTACTGCCCTCGGTGTCTTCTTCGGCGATGCCCTCACAGGCCACACCTCGCCCAGCATCATTGTCGCCATGGTAGCTTTTGCCGCCATCGGTATGGGCGGGCTGTATATGGATTCACGTCTACCCACTCGCCCATAAGTCAAGTACGAGGGGTAGACTATTTCGCAATTGGTTCCTTAAGGAGGATTTTCTGTGCTTGCTGTCCACGCTCGCTACCGGGGCCGCTCCGTGCGTCGCGCAGAGTTGGTCCAACGCTCTGCAACGGCTCTATCCACCCTCAATGGTGTGGGCGAGTTCCACGTGCTCGGCGTGGAAGATATTTGCGCCGTAGTTGATTCAGCAACAGCAGTGTGCGACGTGGTCATGGCCTTGCTTGCCGACGGCGACTGGGCCATCGGCATCGGCATTAGCCCCGGCAACCAGGAAGATGAGGAAGGCGCGCGCCAGGTAGCAACCGCTGCATTGCGGAAATCCGCCCGCATGGGGCAGGTCTACGCCAAACTCAATAAGCGCGGCCGCGCCTCGGAGGCGAGCGACATCGCGGCCACCTTTGCCCTGCTTGGCTACGTTTTGCACAAGCGCACCATCGAAGGGCGCGAAGCAACCTCGCTTGTCCGCGCAGGACTCAACCAGAATGAGGCCGCCGAAGAGCTAGGAATTTCCAAGCAAGCCATGTCGCAACGCCTCCAGGCGGCCGGCTGGAGCGCGGAGATGGCGGGGTGGCAGTTGGCCGTCAACCTAATTGAACGCGCCAACCTTGCCCACCCCTAGAGCAAGTCGGACTTGCTCAACTCAGGTGTAGTAACGAAGTCCACGAGGCGCTCCACGGCGCCGATTAGGCTGGAGTCTAGGTCGCGGAAGGAATGTACGGCGTTATAGACATGACGCCACCCATCCTCCGGGTCGCTCCACCCTACGCGGCGGCAAATACCGGTCTTCCAATCCTCGCCGTAGGGTACATCTGGCCATTCACGCAGGCCAACGCGCTGCGGCTTTACCGCCGCCCAGATATCGATGAAGGGGTGCCCAGTTACCAGGACATGCTCTCCCACGGTTTCCGTTAATCGGGTTTCCTTAGAGCCTTGAACCAAGTGATCCGCCAATACGCCGACCCTGCGGCCCGGCCCTGGCTGAAACTCTGCGAGGCGCGCCTCCAAGTTGTCCAAACCCTCGAGGTATTCGACTACCACGCCTTCCACACGCAGGTCGTGACCCCACACTTTTTCCACAATGGCGGCATCATGCACGCCTTCCACCCAAATGCGCGATGGCGCGGCAACCTTGGCCTCCACGTTCTCTACGCGGCGGGAGCCGGAGTTGGACTTACGGGGAGCCCGCTTTTCGCCGTACCGGGTAAGCGTTACTGGCTTGCCTTCCACTAGAAACCCGCCTTTAACCAGGTTAAAGACCCGTTCTACGCCGTGGCGATCCTCAAGGCGTACCACCTCACCGAAAACGGTTTTATCCACGCCCATAACAGCACCCACAAAGTCATCGCCGCGCACTTCCACTACCATTCCGGGCTCGGCTGGCACTTCTGGGTACTGGCGCGGCTTCGACCGCGAGTGGCCAGCAAAAATATCTCCGCCATAAGGATCAAAACTCATGGCCCATTAGTCTATCTACTAGACTGGCTCGCCATGGATATGCGCGCCGAAGTATGGTCACCTTTACAAAACACCGCCGTCTGGCTTGGCTCGTGGCTGTGGGGACATGAAACCACCGATGACTTGCTGGACGCGCTTACGGAACTAGGCGGACGTCCAGAATGCTTGGACGAATCCCCCTTCGTCGATGTGTTAGCCATGCTGCGCGCGGAGACCTCCGAACTTACCGCTCATCGCGATGTACGTGCAGAGCCTATCGTGCGCCTCGCACTGTCCGGGCCAGGCGAACCGCCTGCATTGCCGGCGGGATCGGACTCCTATCGCGCGGCTACACAAAGTTCTACCGGAGCAATCATAGTTCGCACCAATGATCCCCTGCGTAACTTAGTCCTCATCCCCCACATTCGCCACAGCCATACGGCGTGGCAAGTGGTCGTCGAAAAGCAGCAGCTCCCCGCGCCCGCCTGGCTAAGCCCCGGTGAAGCCGACGCACTCCTTTCTCAAGCAACCAATGAGTCCGCCGAGCTCATCGCGGCAACCGGGTATAGCACCGAGACCTTGCCCAACCCACGCCTCACCGTGGGAACTCTGAGCGACTTCTATGACACCCCCGGACTCCCCCGTTCAACGCCAGCCCGGTCAGCCAAGCTCTTTGCCCGGGCTGACCGGGTAGCCGCGATCATCGAAACCGTCACTGACCGCATCAATGACCACAGCCTTGATCCACAATTACTTCGCTTGTGGCGTCACATCCGCCAGGCCCGCATGACGGGCGTGTCTTATGCGCTTGGAGAATTTTCCCGTTAACGGGACCAAATATCGCAGCACCCCGCTGCACACGGCTCACCATTGACTGTGCACCCTTGCACCGTGACACTCCCGCTGGTCTCCCACTCGCGGCTCTGCTCTAGTTCATCGATAAGATCAACAACCATCTCCGCAAAACGTGGAGTCGGACCCGCTGTACGGGTGCGCAGGACCTTGACACCCATCTCTTCGGCTGCCTTCTGCAGCTCGGAATCAAGATCCCAGACAACCTCCATATGATCGGAGATGAAGCCAATCGGGCATACCACGACCGTGTCGACGTCTTCGTTGTTATGGATGTTTGTGGTGTGATCAACAATGTCAGGCTCGAGCCACGGAGTGCGGGGATTACCCGACCGTGACTGCCATACAAGGTCATAGTCAGAAATGCCGGCCCGTGCGGCCACCAACCGCGACGCCTCAACCACCTGGCGGGAGTAAAGGTTTTTGTCGCCTTCCGCGCCGCCCGCGTTATCGTGTGCAACGGGAACCGAATGGGCGGTAAATAGCAAGCGAGTGGATTCCTTCTTTTCTTCCGGAATCTCTCCCCAGACCTCCGTGACAGCGGCTGCCATTTCGGCCACAAACTTCGGATGATCGAAGAATTGGCGAATCTTAGTAAATTCAATGTCCGGCAAACCCTGCTCCGCCAGATGCTCACGCATCTGCTGAATGTCCTCATCATATTGCCGGCATGCGGAGTACCCACCCCATGCAGAGGTAGCGAAGACAGCTACCTTGCGCACCCCGTCCTGAGACATCTTCTCCACAGTCTCACTGGCAAAGGGATGCCAATTTCGATTGCCAAAGTAGACCGGTAGATTATGTCCGCGTTTTTTCAGCTCTCCTTCGAGATGATCGATGATTTCGCGGTTAAGAGCATTGAGCGGACTTACCCCTCCGAAGTGGTAATAATGCTCGCCCACCACTTCTAGCCGCTCGCGAGGGATACCTCGACCTCGGGTAACGTTCTCCAAAAAAGGAACGACCTCCTCGTTTCCTTCCGGGCCACCGAAAGAAAGAACGAGGAGGGCGTCGAAGTTTTGGGCATTCTGTTGTGCGTCAGTCATGCCCTAAACCATACCAACCAAAAGTTGGAGATTAGAGAAGGCGCACGACATCGGGAGTAGCGCCACCCCAGCGAACCGGAACTACTGAAACAGTCTGACCCGACTGTGGCGCTTCAATCATTTGGCCGTCGCCTAGGTAGATAGCTACGTGCTGGCTTCCGCCAGGTCCGTAGAAGATAAGGTCACCGCGCTGTGCGTTCTCGCGGGGAACCTTCTTACCCTGCTGGTACTGCGCACCAGTGTAGTGAGGAAGGTCCAGGCCGGCTGCCGCGTAGGCGTACTTTACTAGCCCCGAGCAATCGAAGCCAGACTGTCCATAGTCCCCGAAGGAATCAGCCACGCCACCATCGCGAAGCCCACCAGTAGGACCGTTATTATCGCCGCCACCCCACACATAAGGGACGCCGACCTGAGACTCAGCGCGAGAAATGACGGCCTCTATCTGAGCGTCTCGGCCCGCGTCTGCACCGGTGGTGCTTTCCTCTACTTCAGCCACCTCATCCACCTCGGGAGCGTCAACACTGGCGGCAGGTGCAGTATTCGGGCTGCCCAAACCTAGTAGGTCAGACGAGCCCTGCATGAGGGTGCGCACATCGTCCTCATCAACGGCTGCAGCGATATCATTCGCAAGTGCGAGCGCATCGTTCACAGAGGACCCAGTGCCGAAATCGACGTTCTGGAACGTAGGCGTTGCACCCTTATTGAGGGCGTTTCCAAAGTCCGCTTCTGGAGTAGTCTTCGCCTGCTCAGCAACGGATGGATCCTCCGGATTTTCGGCAACGTCCGCACTGCCCGGAACCTCGTGCGGCCCCTGATCCACTACCTCATCCGTAAAGTCTTGCGGCTTGACCTTTCGCGTCAAGTCATGAGACCTGACCGAGAAAGCACTTGTTGACACCTCAGAATCAAGATTACCGCCTTGATTTGGCGCAACTGGAAGAGAATCCTGCTGCGAGAGCTGCACCCCGCTTGCCACCTCCCCTTGGGGCGCAGCCTGCTGCTGGCGGGCAAAAGTGGCTTCCGCAAATCTTTGGGTAGCGTTTAGTCGCGCTTCATTTTGGGCCAGCTCTCGGCGCTCCTGCGCAACACGATTCTCGGCTTCTCGCTTTTCCTCACCCGCCTGGCGCAGCTCATCTTCCAAGCTGGCAACATAGTCTTCATTAGTGCCCGGCTCGCCGTTCACTTGTTCCAATTGGGTTCGAATCTGAGCAATACGGTCTTCCGCTGCGGAAACATCTGCTTCCGCGCGACCTAGCTCTGCCCGGGATTCCTCTACAGCGCCCTGCAGTGAATCTGCGTTGGCAACCGCACGGTCAATTGCTACGTGGTCTGAGTTTTGGTCCTGGACCGTACCTGGGTTTGGCGCTGATACTTCATCGGCGCCCGCTGGGGCTACGGTGGAAAGCGTTGAAATAGCTGCGGTACCTGCTACTGCAGCAATGAAAGCGCGAACGTGTCGAATGCGCGGAAGGCGAATGGTGGCCACTGAAATACTCCTAGTTTGGGCCCACGCTGCTCCTTTAGTGAGGGTCCATGAAGACCTCCGGACATAGGTATGCCCGGGCTCCCCGCCTGCATATTTCGCACAAACACAGGCGTTATCGCATGCCTTATTGGGTGGCCCAGAGGTTCGCCTCGAGTCAGTATCAATAGATACACGAAGCTAACCCCCTGGTGCCCTCAGACACTAGAGCGGTAATTATTGATGGACTGCCTACTTCGGCTGAGACTTCACTCCGGGTGTGCACTTTCGGTGGACTCTCAGCAGCCTTAGGGCTTCCATGTAGGAACTAGAGAAAGTTGTGGACTTGCCGCGCCAAATTTTGGCCGCCTCAAATCGCTACTGTTTCCCCACAACAGCGACATCCAGACACTTCATACCCCGGCAAGAAAGCCTAAAGGTCTACTTGCACGAGCCCGACAAGTCGGACACAGATGGTCTACAACTATCCTCTGTTCAAACAAAGTCCCACGGACTGTGAAATCCACTTCTACTCTTGCGCTGCGCGCGACATACGCTCCAGGGTGCGTTTTACAACCTGCGGTTCCGTATGCCCCGATCACGTCTTCGTTGCACTGAGCACTGTGAGAACTGCTCTACGGGTTCTGGCGGACCTCGCCGCGGCGCCAACTGGAGTCCAAAAGGTCTAACCTTTTGAGCACTACCGAGCCGTCGAGGGCAAGCAGCCACAAACCATGAACAGGCCACACGAGGCTGACCCTTGTGGAGTGATTCGGTGTTCCCGGACCCTATCCCTATGGACCTCTCCGTACGCACCTTCTGTGACGACAGGCTTTCAGCCTTAACCATATAAAGGTTCGCACCAAAATTTCCACACGGTGGAGTTCTAATGAACCCGTCTCACCTCATAAACGGAAGGTGGGATGATGTGTAATTTTTCGAACATTGCAATCGCTCAAGTTCTTTGCCTGCGTCCCAAATCACTTTCGATGGGTCCCGGTTCATTGACTCCCAAGAACGGCCACTCGACGTTCTAACTTTCGCTCGAGGCGTGCTTCCCCACATACCCGTGCGAGTTCTCTCGTGACAGTCAAGGCTAAGCCCATGAACCCAGGAAGCAAGAAATGTCTCCTGAGTCGACAACCGAACCTTACGTCACGACACACCCGTTTCGCACAATTTTCCCGCAATTCACGTGAGTCAAGTTAATTCACATGACTCAACATGTGCACCTAACCTGCAATGATTTTGTTACCATCCCGTTATTGTGACTTTAATCACTAACTAACTGGGGTTCTATAAGCCCCTCCGACCCCCAGCCGGGCCACAACTAGGGCAACTGAACCACTCCCCCACCGGATGTCAACCCCTAAGGGTTTACTTTGACCACTCCCCTGCCCCATTCACGATCCCTAATTAGGTACCCGATTCACGCTAAGTCCCGACCGAACTTCTATCCCCGATCCACAACCGACTCTCTCAACAAACCGTGAGTGAACGAAACTTCGCCATCCGCATTCACCCAGAGTCCTTCAGTACACGCCTTCGGGCCAGTTGCCCGAAATTTTCGTACATTAATGGCCCGCAAAGGTTTCGCCCTTTAACACGATACTTTTTCGAACAAACTTATTTTTCAAGGAGCATTTGTTCAATTTTGGAAAGCCAAGTTCCTCGTTTCCCGCCCGGCTTTCTTCACTCGCCCGACTCCCGCCCTCAATTTCCGTAGATCCTTTTCAACCATTAGGGCGTGTGACGGCCGGCCGCTAGGAAAGAGCTAACGAATACAATCACGGCGATTACGGCAACCATCCCCACCGCTGCGCCCACCGGGAAGCTGATTTGGTCTAGTCCCCTGTAGTACTCAGACAGAAGGTCTACTTGTTCAACTCCAGGCGGGATCTGCGCCTGTACCGACTCAATGTCAGCGCGGCTATAAGTGTCACTAACGGAAGAAACATGGCGAGGGGTTTGTACGATGACGGTATTCAAACCTGTCGCGTCTTGGAGCTCTTGGGCAATGTCACGAACATCAGGCGCACGATCAGCTATCACATCAACCACGGCCACACCGTCACCGTCTCGCAAGCCTTGAGCTACCTCCGCGTTGAGCAGTGCATCTTGGCTGAGTGCTGGGGACGTGTAGGCCACGCCGTCCACTTTGAGCTGACCTGCCAAATCAGCTACATCTACGCCCGCGGGAACCATGTGTATCTCTTCCTTATATAGGGCTCCTAAACTAACTTCTTCTCCCCAAGATACGGTCAGATCACAGGAACCCATTTCCTCAACTCGCCGATTTTTCAGAAAAGGTGAAAACAGAACGCTTGTACTGTTACAATGGCAGCGACCGAAGGTTTTAGCCTCTACAATATCTAGGTGAACCATCGCGTTCTTTGTCGCCTTCAACACAGCGGGCCCCATGGTCGCGTCGCGTCACACTAGTGACCAGTGACGCCGAGCACTGCCCCGCGGTGATGACTGGCGACGAGTACCAAACAGAACACACTGTTTATTAACAAGGAATGGAGCTCCCTGTGACTGAAAGCTTGAACTCCTTCGAGGCCAAGAAGACCCTTGATGTCAACGGTAAGTCTTATGACTACTTTGACATCAACACCGTCTCCGGTCTGGAGAAGTTGCCTTATTCCCTCAAGGTGCTGGCAGAAAACCTGCTGCGTAACGAGGACGGCAAGAACGTAACCAAGGACCACATCAACGCCTTGGCAAACTGGGATCCGGAGGCAGAGCCGGACACCGAAATCCAGTTCACCCCAGCACGCGTCCTCATGCAGGACTTTACCGGTGTTCCTTGCGTTGTTGACCTCGCTACCATGCGTGAGGCCGTCTCCGCACTGGGTGGCACCCCGGATCAGGTTAACCCTCTCAACCCGGCCGAAATGGTCATTGACCACTCCGTCATCGTTGAGGCTTTCGGCTCTACCGATGCGTTGGAAAAGAACGTTGAAATTGAGTACCAGCGCAACGAAGAGCGCTACCAGTTCCTCCGCTGGGGTGCTGAGAACTTCTCCAACTTCCGCGTTGTTCCTCCGGGAACCGGCATCGTCCACCAGGTAAACATCGAGTACCTGTCCCGCGTTGTATTCGACAACGAGGGCCTCGCTTACCCGGATACCTGTATCGGTACTGACTCCCACACCACCATGGAAAACGGCCTGGGCATTCTTGGCTGGGGCGTCGGCGGCATCGAAGCAGAGGCTGCCATGCTCGGCCAGCCGGTATCCATGCTTATCCCGAAGGTCGTAGGCTTCAAGCTGACCGGTGAGATTCCTACCGGCGTTACTGCAACCGACGTCGTTCTTACCATCACCGAGATGCTGCGCGAACACGGCGTTGTGCAGAAGTTTGTTGAGTTCTATGGCAACGGTGTTAAGTCTGTCCCGCTGGCAAACCGCGCCACCATCGGCAACATGTCTCCTGAGTTCGGTTCCACCGCTGCGATCTTCCCGATTGACGAGGAGACCACCAAGTACCTCGAGCTCACCGGTCGCCCGCAGGAGCAGATCGACCGCGTCGAGGCCTACGCCAAGGCACAGGGAATGTGGCTGGAGGAGGACGCTCCAGAGGCAAAGTACTCCGAGTACCTCGAGCTGGATCTGTCCACCGTTGTTCCTTCCATTGCCGGCCCGAAGCGCCCGCAGGACCGAATCCTGCTGACCGAGGCCAAGGAGCAGTTCCGCAAGGATCTGGCTAACTACACTACCGACGAGGTTTGCGTTGACGAATCCTCTGTCGAGGCAAAGCGCATGTCCGCAGAAGGCGGCGCTCCAGCTATGGAGGACGTCACCGGCGGCTTGAACAAGGCTCGTGAGGGTCACGGTGAGTCTTCGGCTACTGGCGCGAAGGGCCGTCACTCCAACCCAATTACCGTTGAGTCCCAAAACGGTGGCGAGTTCACCTTGGACCACGGCATGGTTGCCATTGCCTCCATTACTTCCTGTACCAACACCTCTAACCCATCCGTCATGGTGGGCGCAGGCCTTATCGCCCGTAAGGCAGCAGAAAAGGGCCTGCAGTCCAAGCCATGGGTTAAGACCATCTGTGCTCCTGGCTCCCAGGTTGTTGATGGCTACTTCCAGCGTGCAGACCTGTGGAAGGACCTCGAAGCCATGGGCTTCTACCTCTCCGGCTTCGGCTGCACCACCTGTATTGGTAACTCCGGCCCATTGCCGGATGAGGTTTCTGCAGCCATCAACGAAAATGACCTCGCTGCCACCGCGGTCCTTTCCGGTAACCGCAACTTCGAGGGCCGTATCTCCCCGGACGTCAAGATGAACTACTTGGCTTCTCCAATCATGGTCATCGCCTACGCCATTGCCGGCACCATGGACTTTGACTTTGATGCACAGCCACTGGGCCAGGACCAGGAAGGCAACGATGTCTTCTTGAAGGACATTTGGCCATCCCCGCAGGAGATTGAGGACACCATCCAGTCCGCTATCTCTCGCGAGATGTACGAGGCTGACTACGCCGACGTCTTCAAGGGCGACGATGCTTGGCGCAACCTGGACGTGCCGGAGGGCGAGACCTTCAAGTGGGATGAGGATTCCACCTACATCCGCAAGGCTCCTTATTTCGATGGCATGCCAACCGAGCCGAACCCGGTTGAAGACATCAAGGGTGCGCGCGTTCTGGCAAAGCTGGGCGACTCCGTCACCACTGACCACATCTCCCCTGCTTCCGCTATTAAGCCGGGTACCCCGGCTGCGCAGTACCTCGATGAAAACGGCGTTGCCCGCCAGGACTATAATTCCCTGGGCTCCCGTCGCGGTAACCACGAGGTTATGATGCGCGGTACCTTCGCGAATATTCGCCTGGCCAACCAGCTGGTCGACGTCACCGGTGGCTACACCCGTGACTTCACCCAGGAAGGCGGCCCGCAGGCCTTCATCTTCGATGCTTGCCAGAACTATAAGGAAGCCGGCATTCCGCTCGTTGTCATTGCTGGTAAGGAGTACGGCACTGGCTCTTCCCGCGACTGGGCAGCCAAGGGCACCAACCTGCTTGGTGTGAAGGCTGTTATCACTGAGTCCTTCGAGCGTATCCACCGTTCCAACCTGATTGGCATGGGCGTTATCCCACTACAGTTCCCGCAAGGCGAGTCCCACGAGTCCTTGGGCTTGGATGGTACGGAGACCTTCGACATCGAGGGCATCTCCGCCTTCAACGATGGCTCCATCCCGAAGACCGTCCACGTAACCGCTACCAAGGAATCCGGCGAGACCGTGGAGTTTGATGCTGACGTCCGCATCGACACCCCGGGTGAGGCTGACTACTTCCGCCACGGCGGCATCTTGCAGTACGTTCTGCGTCAGATGGTCAAGAACTAAGCGTCTTCACGCAGTCCTTCAGCCTACCCGAGGGGGGCTAAAGGACTAAGTCAGTCGACAACGCGGGGTTGCACCGCCCTACCCAGGAAGGGCAATGCGGCCCCGCGTTTCGTCACGTCGATTTTATTTCTTATTTAAAATTACTGATTAAGCAATCTTTAGACATCCCCATTAAGGAGAGTTCCCTGCTATGCCCATCGTGAGCGAATCTGAGCTTAGCCGCCGCCGGCACGACATTCTCGTAGGTGCCCGCCGCTGCTTTGCAGAGCACGGGTACGAGGGAGCGACTGTTCGGCTACTCGAACAAGCGACGGGTAAGTCGCGTGGCGCAATTTTTCACCACTTCGGTGACAAAGAGTCACTATTCCTTGCCTTGGCGCAAGAAGATGCCGCTCGTCAAGCCGAAGTCGTGGCTCAAAATGGTTTGGTAGAAGTCATGCGGGAGATGCTCGACCATCCTGAGCGCCACGATTGGCTAGCCACTCGCTTGGAAATCACCTCCCTGCTACGCACTGACCCCTCGTTCGCCGCTCGGTGGAAAGAAAATCAATCGGTTCGTGATGAAGCCGTTCGCGCACGATTGGCATCTAATGCGGATAAGGGTCGCCTACGAGATGATGTAGAAATCGATACCTTAGCCATCTATCTTGAGGTATTTATGGACGGATTCATTAATCGGCTTGCCTTGGGCGATACCGCTGAGCTGGAAAATGTTCTTGACTTAGTAGAGCAATCCATCCGCGGTGTTCAGGCGAGCCCACAGTAACCCCCATACAACTACTTTTGCTCCCGGCAGCGTCTTAGCTGATGTTCGAAATAGCCGGGAGCAATTTTGTATGCGCTTATAGCTGCTGCGCCGGCAGTGTCGTTTCCGTTACTTCGGCATAGGTTTCTATTTCAGCCACAAACTTAGGATCGTGACAGGTAACCACCAGGGCGCTGCCGGACTGCAGTGCGTGGTGGATCATTTGGTGCATGAGCCAGCGGTCGGCAGCTGAAAGCAAGGTGTCTGGTTCGTCGAGCAGGACCACCGGTCGCTGCTGCCCGATCACGTGGGCAATCTGCGCAAGCCGCAGGCGAGACGATGGTAGATCGAGAGGATGATCTGCCGGATTTAGTCCCAGCAGGTTGCGCAAGGTGTCATTGGGGACGAGTTCTTCCACCGTTGGAAATATCGCCTGATCAAACGGCGATTGCAAGGCTAGAGCGGGTGGATTCGGGACAGCTCCGGCGCCATCGAGCCCAGCAGCAGCCCGCAGGAGCGTGGTTTTGCCACTGCCATTATCGCCTCGAAGCCACGTAACCGCAGATTTCGCGATAGGGATTTCTACTGGTCCGACGCTGAAGGAAGTGCCACGGGGTTGAGAAAAGTGCCACCATTTCTTCTTTGCTGCACTCCTGCATGCCGTTAGCGGACCGATACTCCCTGTCCGGGGGCTTGCAGAAACCCGTGGTAAGTCGACGGCCGCTACGAGCGGGTCTGTTCCAATGATGTGCCCACCCAGTTCTGGCCAGGAAGCACTGGATATAGAAATGACGCAGGTTTCGGGCAACCCCTGCAAGAGGCGAACCACTTGCGTGCGCGAGTTTGCGTCTAGCCCGGCTGCAGGTTCGCACACAATCATGACTTTTGGCTCGCGAATAGCGACACAGGCAGCCGCAAGCCTGCGTGTTTGGCCACCGGATAGCTGTGTTGGGTCATGTTCGCAATAGTCAGACAGTCCTACAGCGCGAAGCATTCGCTCCCCGCGCCGCTGCATTTCAGGGGCAGGCACGCCGGCATTTTCAAGGCCTAAAACTACTTCTTCGATGCACGTTTCCCGCAGGAAGCTAATCTGTGCTGAAGCATCTGTGCCGATAATGGCTTCGGTAGATAGGCGTTCCGCTAGTTGCACGGCAACGTCTTCGACGGCTGTATCAGGTTCGACGAGTACTTGATAAATGGCCCCAGGGGTGGGCTTAATGCGGGCTAGATCCATGTAGTAATCACCACCGCAAAGCTAACTAGTGGAATGACCAGGCGTATGACGCGAGAGACCATGGAATCGGCAACAGGACGCAGGAGGGTGCGTTGCCCTTCTTGGTCGAATCCGACGGCGGCTAGGGCCTGGCCACGTTGGGTTCCTTGGGTAAGGAGTCGAGCGATAACGGGAATAATGACACGCGAGATGGTATTGCGCCAGGTCACGGTGATGCCGGCGAGCTGGTTGGCTTCACGGACGCAACGCCAAGCATGCGCACCTTGGGGCAGGGTTTGTAGGGAGGCTCCGACGATATACGCGACCTTGTGGCCAGCACGCGAAACTTGCAGCCACTTGGCGATATCAGCAATGCGCAGCACTGCCATGGCCGCGATGAAGCAGGCCATGAGGGCGCAGAACCGCAGGGTGAGGGTGGCGGCGAGCACCAGGCCGTCGCTTGTTACCAGCGGCAGCACTGGGTCATCACCGTAGGGGGCGTGAATGACCAGCATGGAAAGGGCCGCTGGGGCGCTTAGCGCCACAGTTGTCAAAATTACGGAGGCGTTGCGGGTAGCGGCAGTACCGCAGGCTAGGGCGATGAGCACTACGCTTGCCGACGCCACCGGGGTATTCAACGCCAAAGTAAGGATCCAGCCGCAGGCCGCGATCGTGATAACGGTGGCGGGATGAAGGCCTTGCATTAACGTGGCTGGAGGGATTCTCGGGTGCGCTGCGGCAGTGCCTTGACCGCTGCCCAGACAATGAGGAAGACCAGTGCCTTATCCAGGGGATCCGAAATAAAGGACTGGAGCGTAACCGAGGCGATGAGGGAATTGCCCAATTCGCGGAAGAGCGAAACAACCGCGCCCGTACCAAGACCTGCGGTACCGCCATAAACAAAGGCAGCCACTGGTGCGGCGAGCATGCCGGAAATGATTCCGATGATGGCGCCGCTGAGAATGACCCACCACACCTTAGTGAAAGCGCCCTTCTTGATTACCAGTCCGGAGAGGAACCCCGTAGCGGCGGACACGGCGGCGAAGGGCAGAGCGGCAGGGTTCAACAGCCCCCATACGACGGAGGACAATGTACCGGTAGCCAATCCGGCGATGGGTCCGGCGAGCGCGGCTACCAGGATTGTTCCCACGGAGTCGATATACAGCGGAACGCCGATAGAACCGATAATTTCGCCGACAACAATATTGAGCACTAGCGCTACCGGGATGATGGCGATGGTTCGCGCCGGTAGTGCCGGAACGGTGCCGGCTAGAAGAAGCGCGGCACCAACGAGGTAGCCGGCGAGGGTAATGAGCGCCTCTGTAGAGCCGGCAACGGATTCCCAATCAGTAGGACGCAGAAGAACCAGATAAATCCAGGTTGCGGCAACGATGAGTGCACCCGCGATGACCATAACCTTGCGGGCGGGGGTGAGAGAAAGCTGTGACACAGTAAAAGTCCAAATCCACATACCGAAAAAATGGGCAAAGTAAACGCCGACCGCGGATGGTGCTGCTTTCCTATGTCACCTCGGAAAGCGATCTCGCACGGCACGTGCGCCGCGGATAATAGTAGAGGCTCTGCGTGCTAAAAGCCACTAATGCGAAGCCAATAGCGTCAATCCCCGCGCGCATTCGTGGTGTGCGGCTTCCATGTCTGCGCTTGTTACCAGCCGCGCGTTGTGGGCGCGGTCCCAGTGATTGCGCAAATCTGCAACGCTCGTGCCACGCAGCAGTGGCGACTCCGCCTCGACGTCCACGGTGGTTTCTATCGCGTCGACATTGATGCGTCCGAGAGCAATCATGCAGGTCAAGAGATCGTGGATTTGAGCTTGATATCCCTCCCCTTGTGCCTGGTGGAATTCAAAATAAAATCGCAACACGTCAGGCAGGATTTGTGCCGTGGGGTGCTCCCCCAACAATTCCATGGCCGCGTCTAGGCGCTGCGGGGTGATGAGAAACTGTTCCGTTACTTCGAGGGAACACAGCGTGGTGAGAACGCGTGGGGTAGTTGAATGAAAATGTTGGGCAGCTGCGTGGGGATCCACCCAAAAGTTCCACTCGGCAGTTGGCGTGGTGTTTCCGCGGTAATTGACCGCGCCGCCCATGATTGTGATGGCACCGAAGCGCGCGGCAACCTCGCGATGGGTTGCCTCAAAAGCAGCAAGGTTGGTGACCGGTCCAGTAACGATTAGCTGCAGATCGTCGTGGGTGGCTAATGCCTCTTCCCATACCTGCTGCCAATCGCGCTGTTGCAGCCTGGCGGCGGCAGCGGGGGCATGTGCGTAGCCCAACCCTGTCGGGCCATGAGTCTCAGGGGTGGTGGTGAGATCCACCTTGAGGGGTTGGGGTACGCCGGGGGCTACGGGGACGTCGGCAAGCGAGCAAAGATCCATAATCCAGCGAGCATTAGCCGCGGTCTGGTGGACCTCGACGTTGCCGGCCGTGGTGGTAACGCCCACCAGCTCGATCTCACCGGCATGATGCAGGCCCGCCAAGTACATGAGGGCGACGCAATCATCGATGCCGGGATCGCAATCAATAAGCACAGCTGGTGGCTTAACAGTCATAATGCCAGCCAGTCTAGCGCCTTATTTGATGGAGCTTACGGGATTGTCGCCATCAACGAAGGCAAGCGGGGATTCCGGCAGGTTTTCGCGGCCAAGGGCCTCGACGATGACGTCCGCAACCAGCTCGCGGGAAGAAGTCAAAGACTCCTTCAGCATCTTATCCTCAATCTGCTCAATGCCCTTGGCTGGCTCCTCGGTCAGCATCGCTGGTTTGAGGATGAGGTGCGGGTAGCTGGCCTGTACAAGGCGGTTGTCTACTTCCTTCTTAGACTCCACATAGGCATACCACTTCTCATCGGCAGGATCCGTGGTTGCTACCTGGGAGCCGACGTAAGAGATCATCACATAGGCAGGCACTTTCTTGCCCTCCTGCTGCAACTTGTCCATCGCGTCGAGGGTAGCGAGGGCGCCATCGCGGTCGACGGCCCAGGTGAGGTCTGCCCCACCTCGGCCGCCATTGCCGGCGCCCCAGACTACAGCGTCATAAGCGGCGAAAAGCTCTGCCCACTGACCCACGGTTTGTTCAGTAATATCCGCCATAACCGGGGTCGCGCCGAGCTTTTCAATCTCGGCCTTCTGCTCTGGGTTGCGGATGAGGGAGTGGACGTCGTGGCCGGCATCAACAAGCTTAGGGGTGGTGAGCTGTCCGACCTTGCCGTGTCCACCGATGTACAGAATCTTCTTCTTATCAGTCATACCTCCCCACCGTAACAACGGCGCGGCCGGGGTGCAGACGCCCTCACCTATCTGACACGCACAAACCATCGCGGCGGGCCCGGCAAGAAGATAGAATTGCATGCATGTATGCCATTATGACCGTCACCGGTGCCGATAGCACCGGCATCATCGCCGCGGTGACCACTACCCTTGCAGAACTCGATATCAACGTCATCGACGTCTCCCAGACGCTCATGGGCGGATACTTCACCATGATCCTGCGCGTCGAATTCGATGCGGACAAAGTCACGATCCAGACCATCAAGGAGCGCATGCGCCCCGTGGCGGAGGAAAAGCATCAGTCCATCCGCATTCAGTCCGAAGACCTTTTCACCGCCATGAACGAAATTTAATATGAGTACGCGATTTAATACCACCAATATCTTGGACACCATCGAGATGATTGAGAACTATCGTCTCGATATCCGCACCGTGACCATGGGCATCTCCCTCCTCGGATGCACCCGCTCCACCATGGAGGCTACCTGCCAGACCATCTATGACCGCGTCACCCAGCAGGCAGGGCGCCTCGTCGAGGTTTGCGAAGGCATCGAGGGCGAGCTCGGTATCCCCATCGTCAATAAGCGCATCTCCGTAACCCCCATCTCGTTGGTGGTGGCCGGCGTAGAGGGAAACCCCGTTGATGCGGCAAAGGCGTTGGACAAGGCAGCAAAAGAGGTTGGCGTCAACTTCGTGGGCGGCTATTCCGCCTTGGTAGAAAAGGGGGCTACTACCGCGGAACAGAAACTCATCAGCTCCATTCCGGAGGCGCTGGCTACTACGGACGTCGTGTGTTCCTCCGTAAACATCGCCAGCTCTCGCGCTGGCATCAACATGGATGCAGCCAAGAAGATGGGCGAGGTCATCAAGGAAGCGGCCGAGCTAACTAAGGATGATTCCGCCATTGCGTGCGCCAAGCTCGTGGTCTTTGCCAACTCCGTGGGAGATAATCCTTTTATGGCCGGCGCCTTCCACGGCATTGAGGAACCCGATTGTGTGGTCTCCGTGGGCGTTTCTGGCCCGGGTGTGGTCGACCGCGCCTTGGGCTCGCTCGAGGGGGCCAGCTTAGACCAGGTTGCAGAAGAGGTGAAGAAGGCTGCTTTCAAGATCACTCGCGCCGGGCAGCTAGTAGGCACCATGGCCTCGGAGCGCCTGGGCGTTCCTTTCGGCATCATCGACCTTTCGCTTGCCCCCACCGCCGAATTGGGCGATTCGGTTGCGCACATCTTGGAGCACATGGGCTTAGACCAGGTGGGCACCCACGGCACCACAGCAGCCTTGGCTCTGCTTAACGACGCCGTTAAGAAGGGCGGCATGATGGCTTGTTCCCGCGTGGGCGGATTGTCTGGTTCCTTCATCCCCGTCTCCGAGGACAAAGGCATGATCGATGCGGTCAAGTCCGGCTCCATTTCCATGGACAAGCTGGAGGCCATGACCGCTATTTGCTCGGTTGGCTTCGACATGATTGCCCTGCCGGGCGATACCTCTGCTGCGACGATCTCGGGCATGATCGCTGATGAGGCCGCCATTGGCGTGATGAACCATAAAACCACCGCCGTACGCGTCATTCCGGTACCTGGCGCCCAGGTAGGCGACGAGGTCAGCTTCGGTGGGCTTCTTGGCTACGCCCCTGTCATCCCGGTCAATCAAGTGGGAAATACGCAGTTCATTAACCGCGGCGGTTTCATCCCCGCGCCGGTGCATGGATTCCGCAACTAGCGCCAGCGACAACCGCGCCGTGGGCTACTCCGCGGCGTGCTCTTCGCCCGGCTTATCGGATTCCGCCCACGCAGCTAGGTTGGCCTGGAAGTGCTGGTAGGAATCCTCTAACTGTTGCAGCTCCACCTCGCCGCCTACCTGGCGGCGGGCATCGGAGTAGATGGCCCGGGCGGCGTCATCAAGCACGCGCCGGCGTTCCGCTGTGCGAAGAAGGGCAACGACCTTAGCGAGGTTATCCAGCATGCTAAGGTAAATCTCCGCATTATCGGCCGCGTCGCGCCGAATCTGTGTAAACATCGCCTCGACGATTTCGGCATAGCTAAAGGTCTGATAATCCAGCCGAAACTCGCCGCCCACATGCACAATGCCCTGCGGAAGCCGCTTATCCCCAATCACGGTGAGGATCTGGGTAAAGCGGTCAATGATATCAATCACAGTAAATGGATCATTAACGCCGGTGCTCAAAGCGCGGGCAGCAATTTCTGCAAGGTGCCGGGCGGTAAACCGAGGGTCGTGGGCAGACGCGTTTTCGCGGTGCTGGGTGAGTACGATGTGACGCTCCATATCTTCCGGCAAACGCGGCACGCCGTGGGCAATGACCTCGCCTTCCAGCACTAGATCTCCCGGTGCCACGCTCAGATGCACCGCGCAATTCTCCCGCGCCGCAGCCTGAGCAATGGCGTCATAGTCCACGAATTTGAGATAGCCAGTCCCACTACTGCGGCGCTCTTGCGCGTTCGTGTAGAACTCTGGCCCCGGCGCATGTACTTTCTCTTCCTCCTCACCGCGGCGGATGAGCCGGCGCATGTGGCTTTCTACATCTTGGGCAACGACGTGTACCACGTGGGACATGCTAATCGATTGCGCAATGTGCACGATGAAGTAGATAAGGAAGACAACGCAGCCGATGGCCAGCAGCACCGTGACGGCTACATTGAGGGAAGGAACATATTCTTCTTCCCCACCGCCGCCGGTACGGACCGCGCGCAAGGATAGGAGCGCAAAAATAAAGGTTGCCAGGTAGATCGCCAACGTGGATTGAATGGAGCGATCCTTTAAAAACTCGTGTAGTAGGCGCGGGCCCATCACCGTGACGACACCGGATAGCGCGGTCAGTGTGATGAAAAAGACGGTGCCGGCCAAGGAGAGTGACGAGGTTGCTACCGCGCTTAAAATCCCTTGCGCGCTATCGGCGCTGCCGTTATAAAAGGGCGTGGCCGACACATCAAAATTGCTACCAACCGCAATGAGCAATTCCGCGCCTATCGCGGCCATGGCCACCGCCACGGCGGGGATGAGCCAAAACTTCTCCCGCCAGGCGGGCATCCTCTCCAGCAGTGTCTTCATAAATCCCTAAGCTAGCTCCACGATCTCCATATAGTCATCGGACCACAGGTCCTCATCACCGTCGGGCATGATGATCACGCGTTCCGGATCCAGTGCCTTAACCGCACCCGGATCGTGCGTCACCAGCACCACAGCGCCCGTATACGTTTTCAGTGCATCAAGCACCTGCTCGCGCGAAATTGGGTCCAAATTATTGGTCGGCTCGTCTAGCAACAGGACATTCGCGCGGCTGGAGACCAAGGCGGCCAGTGCAAGGCGCGTCTTCTCGCCGCCGGAGAGGGTGCCCGCAGGTTGCTCCAACTTCTCGCCGGAAAACATAAAGGCGCCAAGCAGGCCGCGCAACTCCTGCTGATCCGCGTCAGGACAGGCATCGATGGTGTTTTGCCACACGGACTTATCCGGGTCGATGGTGTCATGTTCCTGCGCGAAGTAGCCGATACGCAGGCCGTGGCCGCTGACGATGCCACCTTCACCATCGGTGCGTTCTACACCGGCCAGCAATTTCAACAGGGTGGTCTTACCTGCACCGTTGTAGCCGAGAACGACCACCCTAGAGCCTTTGTCAATAGCGAGGTCTACGCCCACGAAGACCTCCAGCGAGCCATACATCTTGGTCAGGCCCTTGGCATTCATTGGCGTCTTGCCGCACGGCGCCGGCTCGGGGAACTTGATATTAGCCACCTTATCGGCCACGCGGACCTCATCGAGCTCGCTCATCATGCGTTCAGCACGGTGGAGCATCTGCTTTGCCGCGGCGGCCTTAGTTGCCTTGGCACCGAGTTTGGCCGCCTGCTTTTGCAGTGCAGACGCCTTCTTCTCCGCATTGGCGCGCTCTCGGCGACGCCGCGCTTCATCGGTAGCACGCGCATCGAGGTACTTCTTATAGCCCATGTTGTACACATCGGCCTCGCCGCGGACCGCATCGAGGAACCATACTTTATTGCACACGGCCTCAAGCAGTTCGACGTCGTGGGAAATCATAATGAGCCCGCCCTCGTGCTTGGACAGGAATTGGCGCAACCACGTAATGGAGTCCGCATCCAAATGGTTAGTTGGCTCATCCAAGAGCAGAGTGGTCTGGGACTTGCCGGAGCCTTCGGTAGCGGCAAAGAGGATCTGTGCCAGCTCCACGCGGCGGCGTTGGCCGCCCGAAAGAGTCTTAAGCTTCTGATCTAAAACACGCTGTGGCAGGCCCAGATTATCGCAGATCTGCGCACACTCGGAATCAGCCTCATAGCCGCCGAGCGACTCGAACTGCTCCTCTAAGCGGGAATACTTACGGATAGCCTTATCCCGGAATTTATCGTCCGTGGCCGATTCCATGAGCTCTTGTTGCTTCGCCATTCGGCGCTTGAGGTCATCTAGACCGCGTGCGGAAAGAACACGCTCGCGCGCCGTTTGCTCGATATTTCCCTCGCGGGAATCCTGGGGCAAATAACCAACGGGGCCCGAGCGGGTCACAGAGCCGCCATAAGGCTCCGTCTCCCCTGCCAAAATGCGCATGGTCGTCGTCTTGCCCGCGCCGTTGCGGCCGATGAGGCCGATGCGGTCGCCGGGCTGCACGCGGAGGTGCTGCCCGGGGGCGTCGAGAAGCGTGCGCGCTCCTACCCTGACTTCGAAATCATTGGTTACAATCACGAAGAAATAGTCTAGCAATTGACGCGGCCAACGCTAAGACGCACTAACGCCCCCAACAGCCACTTTCCTAATCCGAGAAATGCGCTGCTGGGGGCGTGTGTTTAATACGCGACTTTAGACCGCGAAGCCGAGGGCCTGAAGCTGCTCGCGGCCTTCCTCAGTGATCATCTGCGGGCCCCATGGCGGCATCCATACCCAGTTGATGCGGACGGCATCGGCCAGCTTATTGGCCTTGACGATGTCCTCGACCTGCTCTGCAATGACATCGGTCAGCGGGCACGCTGGCGAAGTCAGCGTCATATTAATCATGACGATTTCCTTGCCATTGTCCTCTTCGAACCAAAGGTCATAGACGAGGCCCAGGTCAACGACGTTAATGCCGAGCTCGGGATCAATGACGTCACGCATGAATTCGGTGACATCAAAGGCCTTAGAAATCTGCTCTTCGGTCTGCTCCGGGCGCTCGCCGCTGCCGGAGAATGAAGAGTTCTCGTTCTGATAAGGATCTACGGGTTCGGTCATCTAGTTCTCCACTTCAGTTAGTGCATCGGCGGATGCAGCCTGGAAGGCCTTCCATCCGAGGAGCGCACACTTTACGCGCGCTGGGTACTGGGACACACCGGCGAAGGCGACGCCGTCACCGATGAGGTCTTCATCGCCTTCTTCTTGGCCACGAGAGGTAATCATCTTTTCGAACTCGGCCAGCTTCTCATTGGCTTCCGCAAGCGGCAGCCCCACGATCTCTTCAGCCATAACCGAGGTGGAAGCCTGCGAAATGGAGCAGCCTTCCGCGTCATAGGAGACGTCCTCTACGGTCTTGCCGTCGTCCGAAAGGCGCACGCGCAGGGTGAGCTCATCGCCGCAGGACGGGTTCACGTGGTGGACCTCGGCCTGATACGGCTCCCTCAGGCCGGCGTGTTGGGGGTTCTTATAGTGATCCAGGATGACGTCCTGGTACATGGAATCTAGGTTCATGAGGCAACTCCAAAGAATTCGCGGGCAGCCTTGATTGCGTCCACCAGCTTATCTACTTCTTCCTCGGTGTTATAAAGGTAGAAGCTAGCGCGGGCGGTGGACTGTGCGCCGCAGGCGCGGTGCAGTGGCCACGCACAGTGGTGGCCAACGCGAATGGACACACCGTGGTCATCGAGGATCTGGCCCAAGTCGTGCGGGTGAACGCCTTCCACAGTGAAGGAAATGGCGCCACCGCGATTTTCGGTGGTCTCTGGACCAATGATGCGCAGACCAGGGATTTCCTTGAGCTGGCGCAATGCGCGCTCGGTGAGCTTCTTTTCGTGGGCGTGGATATTGTCCATGCCCACTTCTTCCAAGAACTTCACCGCTGCGCCAAGGCCAACCACTTGGCTGGTCATCTGCGTGCCCGCTTCAAAGCGCGTCGGGGGCTCGGCAAAGGTGGTCTCTTCCATCTTGACGATCTCAATCATGGAGCCACCGGTCAGGAAGGGCGGCAGCTTCTTGAGCAGCTCATCCTTGCCGTACAGCACACCCACGCCGCTGGGCCCGCACATCTTATGGCCGGAAAAGGCCGCGAAATCCACATCCAAGGCGTGGAAATCCACCGCCATATGTGGCACCGACTGGCAGGCGTCGAGGACGACCATGGCGTCCACCGCGCGGGCGCGGCGCACCAGTTCATCCACGTCCGCCACGGCACCCGTGACATTGGATTGGTGAGTAAACGCAACTACCTTGACGGAATCATCGAGCTCGAGCGAGTCAAGATCGATACGGCCGTCTTCGGTCATGGAATACCACTTCAACGTAGCGCCAGTGCGAGCGCAGAGCTCCTGCCACGGCACCAAGTTGGCGTGGTGCTCCAATTCGGTGATCACGACGGTGTCGCCCTCGCCCACGTAGAGGTCTCCCGCACGCTCGTCGCTCAGCACATAGGCAACTTCGTTCAGGGCCTCGGTGGCGTTCTTGGTAAAGGCGATTTCGTCGCGGTCCGCACCCACGAATGCGGCGATAGCTTGCCGCGCCGATTCGTAGGCATCATCGGCCTCTTCTGCCAGTTGATAGGAACCGCGGTGAACAGGGGCGTTCGTGTGCAGCACAAACTCCTCTTCCGCCTTCCATACCGGCAGCGGGCGCTGGGAGGTAGCACCCGAATCCAGGTACACCAGTGGCTTATCGCCGCGCACAGTGCGCTGGAGGATCGGGAACTGTTCCCTAATTGCGTTTACATCAAATCCAGTCATGAATCTTCTTTAGATAGTCGCGGTTGACCGGCCCGTGGTCGGTCCTTACTTCAGGAACTGGTCGTAGCCGTCAGACTCGAGCTGATCTGCCAATTCAGCGCCACCGGTCTTGATGACTTGACCGTCTGCAAAGACGTGCACAAAGTCCGGCTTAACGTAGTTCAGGATGCGCTTGTAGTGGGTAATCATCAAGATGCCACCATTGGTTTCCTTCTGGTAGCTATTGATGCCCTCAGACACGATGCGCAGAGCGTCAACGTCCAGGCCGGAGTCGGTTTCGTCCATAACTGCGAACTTCGGCTTCAGGATATCCAGCTGCATGACTTCGTGGCGCTTCTTCTCACCGCCGGAGAAGCCTTCGTTGACGGAGCGGGAGATGAAGGACTTATCAATCTTCAAATTCTCGCGGGCCTGGGTAAGCTCCTTGTTCCATTCACGCAGCTTCGGTGCTTCACCGCGAATGGAGGTGACTGCAGAGCGCATGAACTGAGAGACCTTTACGCCTGGTACCTCAGTTGGGTACTGCATCGCCAAGAAGAGGCCGGCGCGAGCGCGCTCGTCGACGGGCATCTCCAGCAGATTTTCGCCGTCGAGAAGCACCTCGCCCTCGGTAACCTCATACTTTGGGTGGCCGGCGATGGTGTAAGACAAGGTGGACTTGCCGGAACCGTTCGGACCCATGATCGCATGGATCTCGCCGGAGTTGATAGTCAGGTTAACGCCCTTGAGGATTTCCTTCGGCTCGCCGCCTTCTTCCGTCGGCAGCACCTGGGCGTGGAGGTTCTTAATTTCCAGAGTAGACATAATGTGTGTGGTTTTCCTTCTATGAAAGATTTAGGCGGAGATCTTTTCCAGTTCTTCGGAAATGCGGTTTTCCAATTCCTCGGACAGGGACTGCACCGGAATACGGTGGATGACCTCATTGAAGAAGCCACGGATGATGAGGCGGCGGGCTTCAGCCTCTGGAATACCGCGAGACATCAGGTAGAACAACTCGATGTCATCGAAGCGACCAACGGTGGCCGCGTGGCCTGCACCGGTAATTTCACCGGTCTCAATCTCCAAATTAGGGATTGCGTCCGCGCGAGCGCCCTCGGTCAGAATCAGGTTGTTGTTGGTCTCGTAGGTATCGGTGCCCTGTGCATTGGAGCGGATAAGGACATCGCCCACCCAGCAGGTGCGGGCCTCATTGTCCTTGGTGCCCTGCAGTGCGCCCTTGTAAAGGACGTGGGAGCGGCAATTAGGGACGGAGTGATCCACCAACATGCGGTTTTCAAAGTACTGGCCTTCGTCAGCGAAGTAGACGCCCAGCAGCTCTGCGTCGCCGCCTTGCTCGGTGAAGTTCACGCGAGGCACGATGCGTACCACCTCGCCGCCAAAGATGGCGGAGTTGTGGCGCAGCACAGAATCGCGGCCGAGCTGTGCCACGTGGTTAGACAGGTGCACGGCATCGTCTTCCCAATCAACGTCAACAACGACGGTCAGATGAGCGCCATCGCCAACGATGAACTCGACGTTATCCGCGTGGGTGCCAGAACCGACGTACTTCAAGATAACGGTGGCTTCCGCATGGTGGCCTACCTCGATGGAGGTGGCACCAAAGGAAGTTACGCCCTCGCCCTTGCCGGTGTAGGTAATGACCACGGGCTCTTCCACCTGAGCCTCGGCGTCAATGGTGACAACCTGGCCTTCAGGCATAGAAGTCCACGCCTGTGCCGCAACGCGGTCAGACGGGGTACCAACACGGCCCAAGCGCTCGTCATCGCGTGCGACGGTCTCGGAGCTTACGCCGGGATGTTCGCTCACGGTGACGTCCTGTGCCACTGCCTCAGCGAACTCGCCATTGTGCAGTCCACGGAGCTTGCGCAGGGAGACAAAGCGCCACACCTCATCGCGACCGTGCGGCACCGGGAAGTCCACCACGTTGGTGGAGGTAAAGACATCACCCTTGGTAATCTTATCCGGATTGAATTCGTTCGAAGCGACCATTTTCTTTAGCCGACCGATCCTTCCATTTGCAGTTCGATGAGGCGGTTGAGCTCGAGGGCGTACTCCATCGGGAGCTCCTTAGCAATCGGCTCAACGAAGCCACGCACGATCATCGCCATTGCTTCTTCTTCCGCGATACCGCGGGACATCAGGTAGAACAGCTGCTCCTCAGAAACCTGGGAAACGGTTGCCTCATGACCCAGCGTGACGTGGTCATTGCGGATGTCGTTATACGGGTATGTATCCGAACGCGAGATATTGTCCACCAGCAACGCGTCGCACTCGACGTTAGAGGTGGAATGGTGCGCGTTCTGATTAACCTGCACCAAGCCGCGGTACGCGGCGCGGCCGCCGGCACGGGCAACCGACTTAGACACGATATTGGAAGAGGTGTGCGGAGCCATGTGAGTCATCTTGGCGCCCGTGTCCTGGAACTGGTTCTCACCAGCAAAGGCAACGGAGAGAACCTCACCCTTGGCGTAAGGACCGGTCATCCATACGGCCGGGTACTTCATGGTGACCTTGGAGCCAATGTTGCCGTCGACCCATTCCATGGTGCCGCCTTCTTCTACCTTGGTGCGCTTGGTCACCAAGTTGTAGACGTTGCTGGACCAGTTCTGAATGGTGGTGTAGCGACAGCGGCCGCCCTTCTTCACGATAATCTCCACTACTGCGGAGTGCAGGGAATCAGACTTGTAGATAGGAGCGGTACAGCCCTCGACGTAGTGAACATAAGCGTCCTCGTCGACGATGATGAGGGTGCGCTCGAACTGGCCCATATTTTCCGTGTTGATGCGGAAATAAGCCTGCAGTGGAATGTCTACGTGCACGCCCTTGGGCACGTAGATAAAGGAGCCACCGGACCACACAGCGGAGTTCAGCGCGGAAAACTTATTGTCACCGGCCGGGATAACGGTGCCGAAGTACTCCTTGAAAAGCTCAGGGTAGTCACGCAGTGCGGTATCAGTATCGACGAAGATAACGCCCTGGCTTTCCAGGTCCTCACGAATCTGGTGGTAGACAACCTCGGACTCGTACTGGGCTGCCACACCGGCAACGAGGCGCTGCTTCTCAGCCTCTGGAATGCCCAACTTATCGTAGGTGGCCTTGATGTCGTCTGGGAGGTCTTCCCAGGTCTGGGCCTGCTCCTCAGTGGACTTCACGTAGTACTTAATCTGGTCGAAGTCGATGCCAGACAAATCCGCACCCCAGGTGGGAACGGGCTTCTTATCAAAGATGTTGAGTGCCTTCAGGCGCTGGTTAAGCATCCATTCCGGCTCGCCCTTCTTGGCGGAAATATCGCGTACTACATCTTCGTTCAAGCCGCGGCGAGCAGAAGCACCAGCCGCGTCCGAGTCGTGCCAGCCGTACTCGTATGCACCAATGGAATCAATAATTTCATCATCGGTCATCTTGTTCTCGGGTGCCGATTGTGCCTGGGTCATGACTCGCTCCTTTCAGTATTTGTATTAACGGGTGTCAAGGGGATGTTCGTGGTACAGATCCCGTGACCGCCAGCAATGGAGGCCAAAGGCTGTACGTGTTTGCCTAATAGAGCAGAAAAGACTTCTTGTTCCGCCTCACACAGCTCCGGATGCTCGGCCGCCACATGGGAGACCGGACAATGATGCTGACAGATTTGCACTCCCTGACCAGCGCGGTCCACCGTGGCGGCATACCCGTGCCCGTCCAAGACCTCAGCCAGCTTACGGGCCACGTCCTCTACAGATTCGCCCTCTTCTATCAAGGGACGCACGTCTGCAACGAGTCGCTCGAAGCGGACCTTGGCAAAGTGCTTAACAGCCTCAGACCCGCCGACGGCGCGTAGCGCCGTCAAGGCATCAGAGGCCAAATCATCGTAGGCGTGGCCGAATTGCGCCCGGCCACGATCAGTGAGGCGGAAGTGTTTGGCTGGTCGCCCGCGACCAGAGCCGCTACCCGCTGAATTGCGGGTAACTGGGCGGCGGCGCACAACCTCCGTCAGTTCCTCTTCCACCAAATTGTCTAAGTGCCGGCGGATTCCGGCAGCAGAAAGGCCAAGGCGTTCACCCAAGTGGGAAGCGGTAACGGGCCCGTCCTTCAGCAGCAACAGCATCACCTGCCGGCGGGTATCGCCGTCCGTAGTGCGGGATTCCTTAGCCGCCTTGTGCGTAGTTTCTACGCGCTGAGGTGTGCTCATGCTGGGACCTCCCTTCGTGCTTCGCTCACTTACAGCCGCCCTGCAACCGACTCCCGTAATTCCGTGAGCCGCACCGCAGTCCAGCTGTGCCTCCTTTATTAGACAACACTAGTGTTCCTTAATTCATTCCGGAATGCCACCATTGGCCATTCTTCGGCGTGGCACGGGGGTGGCTAGATCCCCTCATCGCCACAACCGGCGGTGCTGCGCGCGCTAAAAGGGCGGGCCTGCTGGGGTTGGGACGGAGGATTCGCGTAAGGTCTTATCCCATGACAGGCAAATTCCGCGGCTTTCTTTCCGGCGTCAAGGCCGAGCTGCCGCAGTTGGGCACCGCTGGTTCTCGGTCTGCGCAACTACACGCCGAGGACACCGGAGCCGCGGAACCTGATTCGCGTTTTGATTTTGTCCCTGCCAATGCGGATGGCCTAAAGCGCACCACCACCGCCCAATGGCGGACGTTTTTTATCCTGCGCTGGGTGGGCACAGTGGGTTCTCTGCTTATCGCCTTCGGCGCGTTGGGAGCCGGCGCTCTCCCAGTAGTGGGAAACCCTTATGACAACGTGCCTTTTGGCTCCCTCATGTCCCGCATGCTGCAGACCTCTTCTGCCCTAGTCATGGTGGGAGTGGGCCTGTTGGTGGCCGCCTGGGTTTTCCTGGCCCCTTTTGTAGGCACTCCGCTGCGCCAACCCCAGGAAGGTGCCCTCACCCCAACGCGCGCCCGCCGGCTCGTCACCACACACCAGCTGTGGCGCACGTGGGCCGGCTGGGTCATCCCGCTGATATTTACCGCCCCGCTCTTTACCCAGGACATCTACTCCTACTTGGCCAACGGTTCCATCGTGATGCAGGGCATGGATCCGTATTCTGCAGGACCAGTGCAATTGCTTGGCGCGGGTGATGAGCTCGCCCGATCCGTACCGTTTATCTGGGCTAACTCCCCCTCCCCTTATGGCCCCGTAGCGCTCGGGCTCGCTGGAGTGGTGAGCGCAGTTACCTCAAATTCCATCCTCTTGGGAGTAATCGCCCACCGGCTCTTATCCATCGCCGGCATAATGGTTGCTGGGTGGGCAATTAGCTGTCTCGCGCGGCGCTGCCGGGTATCTCCAGAATCCGCCCTATGGCTCGGCATTCTCAACCCACTCACTATCTTGCACCTGGTGGGCGGAATCCATAATGAGTCCATCATGTTGGGCCTGCTCCTAGTGGGTATGGAGCTGGGCCTGCGGGGCGTCGACAAGCTGGAAAAATCCACGCGCAGTGCCTACCTAGCACTAATTGCTTCTGGATTTTGTCTGTCCTGCGCCGGAATGGTCAAGGTAACCGGCTTTATTGGACTAGGTTTTGTAGGGATGGCCTATGCCCGCCACCTGATAGACAAGGACGGTGCACCACGCTGGAAGGCCTTGGCCTACGCCATTGCCCTGCAGCTAGTTATTTTAATTGCAACCATTGCCCTCATTAGCGCCTTGACCGGCATTGGCCTGGGGTGGATCACGGGACAAGGCGGCGCGGCCTCCATCCGCTCGTGGCTTTCTACCTCCACCGCCGTAGGCGTGGGCACCGGCTTCATCGGAATGCTGCTGGGTCTAGGTGACCACACCGAAGCTATTCTCACCGTAACCCGTACCTTTGGCGTGCTGGTGGCAGTAGCTTTCATGGCCCGCATGCTCTTTGCAACGTTGCGCGGCCGCATTCACCCTGTGGGAGGACTCGGCACCGCCTCCTTAGTGCTGGTTATCTTCTTTCCCGTCGTCCATCCGTGGTACATCCTGTGGGCGGTACTGCCTTTGGCCGCATGGGCCAACCGGCTTATATTCCGTTTTTGCGTCGTGGCCTATTCGGCAGCTATGAGCTTCTTTGTACTGCCGCGCGGCCTCGGGTTGCCGCCCAGCACTATCATCATCATCTACGTGTCGGCAGCCTGCACTTTCGCCGTCATCGCCACCCTGTGGTGGGTTGCAGTGCGGCGCAGCGGAATCCGTGTCCTAAACTAATCCCACGTGAATTCCATTTCAGCCGATAGCCCAGCCCTCACCGTGGACAACGTGGTGAAAAAATATGGCTCCACCACCGCCGTTAACGGTCTAAGCCTTAGCGTTGCCACAGGTGAGGTCTTTTGCCTCCTTGGCCCCAATGGCGCCGGGAAGTCCACGACGATTGAGATGTCAGAGGGTTTTATCCACCCCACCAGCGGCACAATCGACGTCCTCGGGCTAGACCCGAGTTCCGCACCGGACAAGGTGCGCGAAAAGGTCGGCATCATGTTGCAGGGTGGTGGTTCCTACTCCGGCATCCGCGTTCTGGAAATGCTAGAACTTTCCGCTAGCTACAGCGCCCATCCCCTCCCCCCGCACTGGCTACTGGAAACGCTCGGGCTGGAAGGAGTAGCCCGGACTCCCTATCGCAGACTCTCCGGCGGGCAGCAACAACGCCTTTCCCTCGCTCTAGCAATCATCGGTCGGCCTGAACTAGTTTTTCTCGATGAGCCCACCGCTGGCATGGATGCACAATCCCGTTTGGCGGTCTGGGACCTTGTTCGAGCCCTGAGGCGCGATGGAGTCACCATTGTTCTTACCACCCACCTCATGGATGAAGCGGAGTCACTAGCGGACCGAGTGGCAATCATGGATCATGGCGAGCTGGTAGCCCACGGCTCCCCCGCGGAACTTACCGCCCAGTCGGACTCGGCAGGGCTTAGTTTCAGCACCGATATCGATGTTGATATGGAGGCTTTGGCTGAGGCCGGAATTCGAGCGATCAAATCCCGGCCGCTGCATTACCGCTTGACCCAGGCCGGCACACCCGAGACGATTGCCGCGCTGAGCGCCGAACTTGCCCGCCAAGGAGTCCTGCTGCGGCGCTTAGACGCAGCCCACCGCAACTTAGAGGAGGTCTTCCTTGACCTTACCGGGCGCCATTTGCGCAGCTAGCTGCGCCCTCCACCAGGATCGAGTTCAATAAACTGCGTTGCGGAAAGAAGCCACCACATGAGCACTACCTTTAACCCTGGAACCTTTACCCCCGCCCCCAAACGGGCTAGCGCCGGCGCCATGTTGCTCGCGCAAGGAAAGATGGAAGCAAAACTCATGCTGCGCCACGGCGAACAGCAATTGCTGAGCGTCATCATACCGCTGGCCCTGCTCATTGGCGCGGCCCACCTAGAGTCGCTCACCGGACATGGCTTGCACGAGGTTTTTCCCATGGTGCTTGCAGTAGCGGCCACCTCCGCAGGCTTTACCGGTCAGGCCATTTCACTTGCCTTTGACCGGCGCTACGGGGCCCTTAAACGCACCGGCGCGTCCGGTGTGCCCGCATGGGCCATTATTGGCGGCAAGATCCTCGGCGTGCTCACCATGGTGGTATTCCAAATCCTCGTTTTGGGCATAGCTGCCTATATCCTGGGTCTCCGTATCAGCCTGGACGGGGTGCTACTCATGATCCTTTCGCTATTTTTTGGCGTTGCGGCTTTTACCGCCATGGGGCTGCTGCTCGGCGGCACCCTCAGCTCTGAGGTGGTACTCGCACTGGCCAATCTCATCTGGTTCCTGCTCCTCGGCGTAGTCGGATGGACCCTCTACTCCCAGGGCCTGGGCGATAATGGCATCCTCAACGCGGTGCCGACCGTCGCCCTAGCAGGCGCGCTTACCGACGCCTCTAATTCCGTCTTCCCCGGCCTCGAGCTCCTATCCTTGTTGGCGTGGCTTGCGGTGGCGTCGTTCGCCGCGGTCCGTTGGTTCCGCTTCGATGGCTAAATGTGACTTTTGTCCGGTTCCTTTCGAAACGAGAGGAATTTTTATGCCCGAAATCTCCCGACTAGTAGGATGCTATGCGTGAATTACTGGACGAAGATCAAGCGCTTCTTTAAGGAAGCCGCCCCTACACTGCAACAGCAGCGCCTCATCGCGCTCATCCTCCTCTTGTGCCAGGGTGGCATTACCGTGTCTGGTTCCATTGTCCGCGTGACCGGCTCGGGATTGGGTTGTCCCACTTGGCCGGAATGCCAACCAGGCTCCCTTGTCCCTATGGAAGGCGCTGCGCCTGCTCTCCACCAGGCTATCGAGTTTGGTAACCGCCTGCTTACTTTCGTCGTAACCGCAGCGGCTATCGCCGCCGTCGTTGCCATGCGCATGGCGCGTCGCCGCGCAGAGCTCAAGGTGTACGCATGGCTCAACGTCGCTGGCATCGTACTGCAAGCGGTCATCGGCGGTATCTCTGTCCACCTAGACCTCCGCTGGTGGTCCGTGGCGTTGCATTTCCTACCTTCGATGCTCTTGGTATGGCTGGCGGCAATGCTTTATTCCCGCATTGTGGAACCCGATGACGGAACGCCACGCGCTCGCTTCCCTCAAGCGATTCGCCTCCTTGCAGCGGTCGCTACCGTTGCCTTGAGCATTGTGCTCATCACCGGCACGATGGTTACCGGTTCGGGCGTCCACTCTGGCGATTCCGGGGTGGGAATGGAAGGCCGCCTGCAGGTAGATACCGAAGCCATGGCCGTCACCCACGCCATGTGCATGTACGTCTACCTGACGCTTACGGTTATTACCGTCTTCCTTCTTTACAAGAACCGCGCACCTCAAGACGCTAAGAAGGCTGGCTGGGTCCTCGTTGTATGCATCCTCATTCAGTGGGCGGTAGGCGTTTACCAGTTCTACATGAGCATTCCGCGCTGGACTGTCCCCTTCCATATTGGCCTCTCCTCCTTCGTCACCGCGTATACCGCCCTGCTATGGGCACACGGTGTACGCCGCACCGACGGCACCGCGGATCTCATCACCGGCTCTCCCAGCGGCGATGAGAAGTACGCGGCGCGCCAAACCTCTCTTGAACAAGAGCGAGCGACTGCTTAGCCCATAATGCTTACGGCCGGCCGAGGCACTGCACTCGGCCGGCTTTTTGCGCTAGCCTGGCTATATGCACGCAATTCAGGTCACAGAAACCGGCGGACCAGAAGTACTTCCCTATACCGAAGTTCCCGCCCCCACCCCTAATGACGACGAGGTTTTGGTGGACGTCATCATGGCTGGCGTCAACTACATCGATACCTATTATCGTGAGGGTATCTATAACGCGGCCACCCCGTTCATTCCCGGATTCGAAGGTACCGGACGCGTAATCCACGACCCCAAGGGGGAAGTTGCCGAGGGCACGATGGTGGCATGGAACCAGGCTTTTGGCTCCTACGCCGAACAGGTCTGCGTCCCACGCGAGGGACTAGTGGCGGTCCCTGATGATTTCCAGCCAGAAGTCGCTGCCTCTATGTTGCTGCAGGGCATTACCGCACACTATTTGGCGCATGGCGTTTATCAACTGGGTGAAGGCGCTTCCTGTCTGATTACTGCCGGCGCCGGCGGTGTAGGCCAGATCCTCACCCAAATGGCATCGTCGCTCGGCGCTACCGTTTATACGGTGGTCTCCACGGACGAAAAGGAGGAGCTCTCCTACGCAGCCGGTGCGGATAAGGTATTTCGCTATGGCGACGCACTCGCCGAGCAGGTCCGTCGCTACAACGGTGATAGGGGCGTTGACGTGGTTTACGACGGCGTCGGCAAGGCTACCTTCCACGAGTCCCTCGAAGCAGTACGCCCCCGTGGCACCGTCGCGCTATTCGGCGCCGCTTCTGGCCCAGTTGAGCCTATCGACCCGCAGCTGCTAAACAAGCATGGGTCTATCTTCCTCACTCGGCCTTCCATCGGCGCATGGACAGCCCAAGAAGGCGAGTTCCAGATGCGTGCCCAGGCGGTCGTCCAAGCTGTTATCGACGGCGATCTGAGCTTCAACGTCACGGCATCTTATCCACTGGAAGATGCCGCTGCGGCGCACCGCGACCTCCAGGAGCGCAAGACTACCGGTTCCATCGTGCTGCGCGTCCAAGCTGGCGATAAAACCTAAACCCACCCACACACGCCGAAAGCGCGGGAACGCATTTGCCTTCCCGCGCTTTCGCCTTCTTATCCTTGGGTATCTGGGCGCAGTCAGAATAACGTGGCCGACCAGCCGAGCATCCTGCCTAGTGGCTCCCAACCCAATACTGCGTCGATGGACAACCCGATAAAGAGCACCGACAGGTAGTTATTGGAGTAAATGAACAGGCGCATCGGCTTAACCTTGGCACCGTTCTTGACTCCTTTGTGCAGGCGTATAGCCATCCATAGGAATACCGCGTCGGAGGCAAGAGCTGCGACCAAGTAAATCCACGATGCAGCGGGGACGATAAGTAGGGTCACGATAACCGTGCCCACGGTATACCACACGATCTGTCGAGTGACTTCCTTCTCATCAGCCACTACGGGCAGCATCGGCACGCCGGCCTTGCGGTAGTCTTCCTTGTACTTCATGGCCAGCGCCCACGTGTGTGGCGGAGTCCAGAAGAAGATAATGAGGAAGAGCACGATTGCCTGCCACCAGCGGTCAGGCTCTCCAACAGGAGCGTTATCCCGGATAACCGCCCAGCCGACCATCGCCGGCATGCAGCCGGCCAAGCCGCCCCAGACGATATTTTGAGCATTGCGCATCTTCAAAAACTTGGTGTAGACGAAGACATAGAAAAAGTTCGTCAAAATCACGAAGAAGGCCGCCAGCCAGGAATGAGCGAGGACGCCCAACCACAGCACGGAAAGGATGAGCATTACCCAGGCGAAAATTGCTGCGTTTCGCTTAGAAATCTTGGCCCTTACCAACGGGCGGGCTCTCGTGCGCTGCATCTTTTGATCCAGCTCGTAGTCCACGACGTTATTAAACGTGTGGGCGGCAGCAGCGCCCATCCAACCGCCGAAAATGGTCGACACGATAAGCCAGATATTGTCTGAAACGGCCTCCACGCCGCGTTGCGCTTGGAGCATCGCCGGGATTGCGGCCACGAGGAGGAGTTCAATGATCCTCGGTTTCGTTAGCGCAAAATAGGCCTTGATGGTCTCCAAGGGATTCCTCCACTATCTGAACGTTGGTGAACTGTGTCCCGCGCACTTCCTGCGCGCGGTCACCCCTAGCGGTCGCACATGCCCGTGAAAAAGTTCCAGTTCTCTCACTCACAGTTTTCGGCGCCGGGGTGAAAGACAACAGGCCTATGGCCGCTAGATTCAGTGCGCGCTTAGCGCCTACGCGCACTCCACTTAGCCATGCCAGCATACCGTTTATGCCTAGCTTTCTATAATTGCGCACCACCGGTTAAAAAATTACTAGACTGAATAAAGTTAAGTACTTTTTGCCTAGACATAAGCGAGGCTTTCCAGTGTCGAAAGATAAGTTGTCCCCAGAACTCCAAACTATGGTCGAACGCCGTTACCCGGAGGATTGGTCGGAGTTTGACACCCGCGCCGTCGACACCGTGCGAGTACTAGCCGCAGATGCTGTACAAAAATGCGGTTCCGGCCACCCAGGCACCGCAATGTCCCTCGCCCCCCTCGCTTACACCTTGTATCAGCGCGTCATTAACCATGATCCCGCCGATGTGCACTGGGCCGGCCGCGACCGTTTCGTTCTATCGGTTGGTCACTCTTCCCTCACCCAGTACATCCAGCTCTACCTGGGCGGCTTTGGCTTGGAGATGGACGATCTCCAGCAGCTGCGCACCTGGGGATCGCGCACGCCTGGCCACCCTGAGGTGCGCCACACCGATGGCGTGGAAAACACCACTGGCCCCCTTGGTCAAGGCCTTGCTTCCTCCGTTGGCATGGCCATGGCGGCACGGAAAGAGCGCGGCCTTTTCGATCCAGAGGCACCGGCCGACGAGTCTCCCTTCGACCACTACGTCTACACCATTGCGTCCGATGGTGACCTGCAGGAGGGCGTTACCGCTGAGGCTTCTTCCCTGGCGGGTACGCAAAAGCTGGGCAACTTGATTGTCTTCTGGGACGATAACCGCATCTCTATTGAGGACGATACGAATATTGCTTTCAACGAAGACGTGGTCGCCCGCTACGAGGCCTACGGCTGGCACGTCCAAACGGTCGAATCCGGCGAAGACGTCGTAGCCATTGAGGAGGCCGTCAAGGCAGCTCAGGCAGAAACCGAGCGCCCTTCCTTCATCCGCGTGAAGACCGTCATTGGCTACCCGGCCCCGAATAAGATGAATACCGGCGGCGTTCATGGCGCTGCACTGGGTGATGACGAGGTAGCTGCCACTAAGGAGGTCTTAGGCTTCGATCCGGAACGCAGCTTCCACATCGACGACGAGGTCATCGCGCACACCCGCAAGCTGCGCGAGCGCGGCGCCGAGAAGCACGCCGCGTGGCAGAAGAAGTTCGACGAATGGGCTGCAGCTAATCCGGAGAATAAGGCACTCTTTGACCGCATGCAGGCGCGCGAATTGCCGCAAGATTTTGACGCTGAATTGCCGGTGTGGGAACCGGGTGAATCCTTGGCCACCCGCAAGGCTTCTGAGGCCACCATCCAGGCCTTGGCCGCTTCCCTTCCTGAGATGTGGGGTGGCTCTGCTGACCTTGCCGGCTCCAATAACACCGTGATTAAGGGCGCGGACTCCTTCGGCCCCGCAACCATTACCACCGATATGTGGTCGGCTCAGCCGTATGGCCGCAACCTCCACTTTGGCATTCGCGAGCACGCGATGTCTGCGATCATGAACGGTATTGCTCTGCACGGCAATACCCGCGTTTACGGTGGTACCTTCCTTATTTTCTCCGAGTACCAGTACCCGGCTGTCCGCCTGGGCTCTTTAATGTCTACCGATACCTACTATGTCTGGACCCACGACTCCATCGGCCTAGGCGAGGATGGCCCAACCCACCAGCCGGTAGAGACCCTTTCTGCCCTTCGCGCTATCCCGAACCTGTCCGTTATTCGCCCGGCCGATGCCAACGAAACCGCACAGGCTTGGGCCGCAGCTCTCGAGTACAAGGCCGCACCAAAGGGCCTGGCGCTGAGCCGCCAGGGACTACCGGTACTGGAAGGCACCAAGGAAAAGGCTCATGATGGCGTGCGCCGCGGAGCTTATGTTCTGGTGGAAGAGTCCAAGGAAACGCCGGACGTGATCCTCCTCGCTACCGGTTCTGAGGTGCAGCTTGCCGTCGCCGCCGCTAAGGAACTTGAGGCCGCCGGAACAGCCACCCGCGTTGTCTCCGCACCGTGCCTTGAGTGGTTTGATGAGCAGGATGACGCATACCGCGAGTCCGTGCTGCCTAGCGAGGTGCAGGCCCGTGTCTCCATCGAAGCCGGCATCGCTATGCCGTGGCACAAGTACACCGGTTCTTTCGGCCGGAACATTTCCATCGAGCACTACGGCGCCTCTGCTCCTGCGGGCGAACTCTTTGAGAAATTTGGCTTCACCACTACAGCGGTTGTTGAAGCGGCCCAAGAATCGCTGGCTGCTGCGAAGAAGTAAACCTCCAGGACTGGATAAGGAGTAATCATGAACCACATTTCCGAACTACGCCAGCTGGGAACCTCAACCTGGCTCGATGACCTTTCTCGCGAGCGCCTAGTTTCGGGCAATCTCAAGGAGATAATTTCCGCTAAGTCCATCGTGGGAGTTACCACCAACCCGGCAATTTTCGCCGCGGCGATGACCAACGGCACCGCCTACGATGCCGAGCTTTCCACGTTGAAGGAGACCAAGGCCGCTGCCGATGAAGCGGTGTACGCATTGGCCATCGAGGACGTCAAGAATGCCTGCGACCTCTTTGCGGATATCTACTCCTCTACTAACGGTGCAGATGGCCGCGTGTCCATCGAGGTCGACCCACGCATTTCTGATGATGCTACTGCCACCCTTAAACAAGCGCGTGAGTTGTGGTCCAAGGTTGATCGTCCCAACGTGATGATCAAGATTCCGGCCACCACCGGTTCCCTTCCTGCCATCGAAGATGCCTTGGCGGAGGGAATCAGCGTCAACGTCACTCTTATTTTCTCCGTGGATCGCTACCGCGATGTCATTGAGGCTTTCCGTACTGGTCTCAAGCGTGCCGCCGAGGCAGGCAAGGACGTCTCCACCATTCACTCCGTGGCTTCCTTCTTTGTTTCCCGGTTGGATACCGAAGTGGATAAGCGCTTGGAAGCTATTGGCAGCGAGAGTGCTCTGGCGCTGCGCGGTAAGGCGGGCGTCGCCAATGCACAGCGCGCCTATGCTCTCTTCCAGGATGCCCTGCTTAACGACGCCGACTTGCCCGAAGGCGCCCACCTCCAGCGTCCACTGTGGGCTTCTACCGGTGTAAAGAATCCGGAGTACCCAGCCACCTTGTACGTATCGGAGCTGGCTGGCCCGCACACGGTCAACACCATGCCGGAAAAGACCATCGATGCGGTTCTCTCCGAGGGCAACCTCCACGGCGACGCCCTGTCTGATAGCCGCGAGGCTGCAGAAGGCGTCTTTGCCCAGCTAGAAGAGGTCGGCATTGATTTCGATGATGTCTTTGCAGTGCTGGAGCGCGAGGGCGTTGATAAGTTTGTCGCTGCGTGGGAGGAACTGCTTGCTTCCATTAAGGAGCGACTCGCGTAAACTAGCCGTGTGACTTGTGCCCCGCCGAGAATTCGGCGGGGCATTCTGCCGCTAGAATATTAGCGAGCTTAAAGCCCATAAACTCAGGAAGGATTCTTCGTGACCGACTCAGCCGCTTGGGTCAACCCCTTGCGCAATGCCAGCGACAAGCGATTGCCGCGAATCGCAGGACCCGCGGGCATGGTCATCTTCGGCGTTACCGGTGACCTAGCATATAAAAAGCTACTGCCCGCAATCTACGACCTAGCGAGCCGTGGCCTCCTACCCGCTGGCTTTACCCTTGTGGGTTATGGTCGCCGTGACTGGGACAAGGTCGCATTCTGTGACTACGTTCGCTCAGCCGTCATCGCTAGCTCACGTACCGAGTTCAATGAAGATGTCTGGCAGCATTTATCCCAGGGAATCGAATTTGTGCAAGGCTCTTTCGACGATGCTGGATTCGATCGCCTCTCGGCGCGTTTGGGCGAGCTAGATCGCGAGCGCGGCACCGGCAGCAACTGGGCATACTACCTTTCGGTTCCCCCGGAATTCTTCTCCAATATCTGCCACCAGCTGGAGCGGGTGGGCATGGCCAACTCCGTGGAAGACTCGTGGCGCCGAGTAATCATTGAGAAGCCCTTCGGCCACGATCAAGAGTCTGCCCGCAAGCTCAATGAGATTGTCAACGCCGTCTTCCCCGAGTCCGCGGTCTTCCGCATTGACCATTATTTGGGCAAAGAAACGGTGCAAAACATCATGGCTTTGCGCTTTGCGAATCAAATTTTTGAGCCCATGTGGAACGCCCACTACATCGATCACGTCCAAATCACCATGGCCGAAGATATTGGCCTAGGCGGCCGCGCTGGCTATTATGACGGCATCGGTGCGGCTCGAGACGTCATCCAAAACCACCTGCTGCAGCTTTTGGCTCTAGTTGCGATGGAAGAACCGTCTTCCTTCGAGCCTGAGGCCCTGCAGGCAGAAAAGGTCAAGGTGCTGCGCGCTACCCACGCCGTGCATCCACTCAATAAAACGACTGCTCGCGGCCAGTACTCCGCCGGCTGGCAAGGCTCCGAGTTTGTCAAGGGCTTGCGCGAAGAAGAAGGCTTCGGCCCGGAGTCCACGACGGAGACCTATGCAGCTTGCACCTTGGAAGTAAACTCCCGCCGCTGGGGAGGAGTGCCCTTCTACCTGCGCACGGGCAAGCGCTTGGGCCGCCGCGTGACCGAGATTGCGCTGGTATTCAAGGCAGCGCCAAATCAACCATTCGTTGATGGCCAGACCGAAGCGCTGGGACGAAACGCCGTAGTCATCCGCGTGCAGCCGGATGAAGGTGTCACCATGCGCTTTGGTTCCAAGGTGCCCGGCTCCACCATGGAGGTCCGCGACGTCAATATGGACTTTGCTTATGCTGAGGCCTTTACCGAGGAATCTCCGGAAGCATACGAGCGCCTGATTTTGGATGCCCTCCTCGATGAGTCCTCGCTCTTCCCCACCAACGAAGAGGTGGAACTTTCCTGGGCGATTTTGGATCCCATTATCGATTACTGGTCCGAAGCAGGCCAACCGGAGGAATACCGCGCTGGCACGTGGGGCCCAGAATCCGCCGATAGAATGTTGCGCCGCCGGGGGCATTCCTGGCGCCGCCCATAGGAGGGACGCAGACAATGATTATTCCATTGCCCAACACCACTACTCGTGAAATCTCCAAAAAGCTAGTAGAGGCCCAAGAGCATTACACCCTTACTACCGGCCGAGTACTCACCCTCATCGTGGCTGCCCGCGAGGACGATGATTTGGAAAACATCTTGGCCTCCGTGCGCGATGCCTCCCACGAGCACCCGTCGCGCGTTCTGGTCGTTGTGACGGGCGACCCGCAGGCAGATACCCACTTAGATGCGCAGCTGCGCGTGGGCGGTGAAGCGGGTGCTTCTGAGATGGTCATCATGAAGTTGCACGGCGCTTTAGCAAACCAGGACGAGGCAGTCGTTACTCCACTGCTGCTTCCCGACACCCCTTTGGTCGCCTGGTGGCCTACCTTGTGCCCGCCTGACCCAGCTTCCAGCTCGGTGGGTAAACTGGCTCAACGCCGCATCACCAACGTTGCCTACGACGGACGCGTCACTGGCGAAGATCTGCGCACCTTATCCGCCGGTTACACGCCGGGCGATTCCGATATGTCCTGGGCCGCCATCACTTTGTGGCGCGGCGTCGTGGCCTCCGCATTGGACCGCCATCCTCACGAGCCCGTGCAATCCGTCGAGGTGGCGGGCCCTGCGGGCCACCCAGCTCCAGACTTCGCGGCTGGATGGATCCTCGATCGTTTGGCAGTCCCCGTCCACCGCGCTGTGACCGACTCTCAGGAGCCGCACTTCCCAGTGACCCACTTGCGGTTTAATCGGGAAACGAGCCACGTCGACGTTGATGTCGTCGACGAGCGCACGGTGCGTGTGTGCGTTCCAGGTTCCCCGGATTCCTTGGTGAGCCTTAGCAAGCGCTCCCAAGCTGAGGTTCTCTCTGAAGAATTGCGCCATCTGGATGCCGATAAGACTTATGCGCAAGCGCTCCGTGCGCTCGCCCAAGTAGACTACAGTAAGCACTAAAACGGCTTAACTCCGATTCTTTGCAAAGGATAGCGATACCTCATGGTAACTCTTCACCGCGTAAGCGATGTGGATGAACTTATCTCCCAGGCCGCGCTGAAATTCGTGGATACCGTAGCCCGTATCCAAGCCGCCGGTGGCGGGCTCCACCACGATGGGGTCGCGCGAGTTGTCCTAACCGGCGGTGGCGCTGGAATTGGCGTTCTCCACGAGCTAGCTCGTTTGGATTTCGCGGCACAGCAGCAAGGCGAGAATTTTCCAGCCCAGCGCATCGATTGGTCGCGCGTTCACGTCTTTTTCGGCGACGAGCGTAATGTGCCCGTCTCTGACGCAGATTCTAATGAGGGTCAAGCACGCAGTGCCCTGCTCAATCACGTAGATATTCCGGACCAGAATATTCACGGTTTTGATCTGGGCGCGGTGTCCATGGAAGCCGCGGCCAGTGCATATGAGCCAGAGCTGAAGGAGTTTGCCCCGAACGGCTTCGATCTCCATCTGCTGGGCATGGGCGAAGAGGGCCATATCAATTCCTTGTTCCCCCATTCTGAGGCGGTTCGGGAGCAAGAAGAGCTAGCTGTTCCCGTTCATGACTCTCCCAAGCCGCCGAGCGAGCGCATCACCCTTACTCTTCCCGCAGTCAACAAGTCTGATCGGATCTGGCTTCTTGTAGCAGGCGAGGCCAAGGCGGAAGCTGCCAAGCACGTCGTTGAAGGCGCTGAGCCTGAAGAATGGCCAGCTGCAGGCGTGCACGGTAAGGAAGAAACCATCCTCTTCCTTGCCGATGACGCCGCATCCGAGCTCTAGGCACGTCAGCCTAGAGCGTAGCCGAGCTGAACTTTTGGGCTCGGAGCCACGCAAAAAGCGCCGGTACCGCTTCCCCACCTACAGTTCCTACAGGAAACCAGGAGGTTGGAAGCCGGTACCGGCGCTTTCGCTATTCCAGCTGGTGGCTTAAGCGAATGCTTGGATGAGGTTGAGGCCTACGATGCACGCAAGCCAGATAATTACCATGACCACGGTGTAACGGTCCAGGTTCTTTTCCACGACGGTCGAGCCGGACAGGTTCGACTGCACGCCACCGCCAAAGAGGCTGGACAGGCCACCACCTTTGCCCTTGTGCAGCAGCACGAAGATGGACATCAAAATAGCTGCGATGACCAAGATGATTTCCAGTGCCAAGACCATGAGGATAATCCTTATTTCTAACGTGCGCCCTGCGGTTGACTCTCGCCACCCGCTAGCGCGGAATCGTACTTTTAGGCTTCGCGTACAGCGAAGCAATCACACCGGCCCACTGTACACGATGGCGCGGGCTGGAACCATTCCAACCCGCGCCTTAGCGCGAACCTGTGACGGGTGATAACTGCTGTTAGCTCAGGGCATTAGCTGCGTTGGCAGCCAACTTGGCAAACTCCTCGCCGACCAAGGAAGCGCCACCGATAAGGCCGCCGTCGACGTCAGGCTTGCTGACGATCTCTGCAACGGAATCAACCTTGACGGAACCACCGTAGAGAATGCGGATACCTGCAGCAACCTCCTCGCCTGCGAGCTCCGTTACGAGCTCACGGATGGCGGCGCAGACTTCTTGGGCATCGTCTGCGGAGGCAACCTTGCCGGTGCCAATCGCCCACACTGGCTCGTAGGCGATGACAGTCTTGGCAAGCTGGTCTGCGCTCAGGCCGGCCAAAGAATTGCGGGTCTGGTTAACCACGTAGTCCACATGGGTACCGGCCTCGCGTACAGCCAACGGCTCGCCTACGCACACGATGGGGCTGATGCCATTGTCCAATGCTGCAGCTGCCTTCTCTGCAACGAGCTTATCGGTCTCGCCGTGGTACTGACGGCGCTCCGAGTGGCCCACAACCACCCAGCTGCAGCCGAGCTTGGCCAACATCTTGCCAGATACTTCACCAGTGAATGCGCCGGACTCGTGCTTAGAAATGTCCTGCGCACCGTAGGTGACCTGCAGCTTGTCGCCCTCTACCAGCGTTTGGATAGTGCGGATATCAGTAAACGGGACCATGTAGGCCACGTCAACCTTCTCGTAGTAGTCTTTTGGCAGGGAAAAGGCGAACTTCTGAACGGAGCCGATGGCCTCGACGTGGTCGAGGTTCATCTTCCAGTTACCTGCGATAAGTGGGGTGCGTGCCATGAATTTTTCCTCTCTTTCTGGCAAATTAAGAAGGCAGTTTTAGGCTTCCAGGACAGATACGCCCGGAAGCTCCTTGCCCTCGAGGTACTCGAGGGAGGCACCGCCGCCGGTGGAGATATGGCTGAAGCCATCCTCATCCAAGCCAAGCATGCGCACGGAGGCAGCGGAGTCGCCGCCACCAACGACGGAGAAGGAACCGTTCTTTGCGGTGGCGTCGATAATAGCCTGCGCTACACCAGCAGTGCCCTTGGAGAAAGCTTCCATTTCGAATACGCCCATCGGGCCGTTCCAGAAGACGGTCTTGGAGGAAGCAAGAACCTCTGCAAACTTTTCCACGGACTTTGGTCCAATATCCAGGGACATCCAGCCCTCAGGGATGCTATCGAGCTCGACTACCTGGGTCTCTGCATCCGCCGCGAACTTGCTTGCAGCAGTGAGATCAACCGGAAGCACCAGCTTGTCGCCAAAGCGTTCGAGCAGGTCCTTGCAGTTTTCGATCTGGTCTTCTTGCAGCAGGGACTCTTGGACGTTATAGCCCTTGGCAGCCAGCAGGGTGTAGCACATGCCGCCACCAATGATGACCTTGTCTGCCTTGCCGGCCAGTGCTTCAATCACGCCGAGCTTATCCGAAACCTTGGCGCCGCCGAGGACAACCACGTACGGGTGCTCCGGCTCCTTAGCTACAGTGGAAAGCACCGACAGTTCCTTTTCTACGAGCTTGCCTGCGTAAGCCGGTAGGCGCTTAGCGACGTCATACACAGATGCCTGCGCACGGTGGACAACGCCAAAGCCATCAGAAACAAAAGCGCCGTTATCGGCTGCTAGAGCAACGAGCTCGTCAGCGAACTGGCCGCGCTCGGCCTCGTCCTTGGAGGTCTCACGGGGGTCGAAGCGGACGTTTTCAACCAACATCACGTCACCGTCGTTGAGGCCGTTGGCGCGCTCATGAGCGTCTTCTCCGGTGACGTCGCCGGCTAAGGCAACGTACTGGTCAAGCGCCTCAGACAGCGCTTCAGCTACTGGAGCCAAAGAGAACTTAGAGTTTACCTCACCCTTTGGACGACCCAGGTGTGCGGAAAGAATGACCTTTGCACCCCCTTCTACCAGTGCCTTGATGGTCGGAAGAGAAGCGTTAATACGTCCGGGATCGGTAATGTTTCCCTCTTCATCAAGTGGAACATTGAAGTCAGAGCGGACGAGGACGTGGCGGGATTCGACGCCCTCCTTGAGAAGATCGTCAAGTGTCTGGAAAGCCATTAATTACTCCTTAAATAATTCGGACGGGTTAAAAGGCTATAGATATAAGAATACCGGCCGCGACGCAGCGCCGTGAAGGCTTGCATCAGGCCGGTTCCTCATTGCTAGAGCTCTAGTTTAGAGCTTGTCTGCCACCAGGTTGGTGAGGCGAACGAGCTGGGAGGTGTAGCCCCACTCGTTGTCGTACCAACCCAGAACCTTGACCAGGTTGCCGTTGGAAACCTTGGTCATGCCGGAGTCGAAGATGCAGCCGTGCGGGGAGGTAACAATGTCAGTGGAAACCAGCGGATCCTCGGTGTATGCGAGGGTGTCCTTGAGCTCGCCCTCAGCAGCTTCCTTCAGGGCGGCGTTGATTTCCTCGGCGGTGACATCGCGGGAAGCGGTGAAGGTCAGATCGGTAGCGGAGCCGGTGATAACCGGGACGCGCATTGCGTAACCATCCAGCTTGCCGTCGAGCTCAGGCAGAACCAGGGATACGGCCTTAGCAGCGCCAGTGGAGGTAGGCACCATGTTTACTGCAGCGGCACGGGCGCGGCGCGGATCCTTGTGCGGAGCGTCCTGGATGCGCTGGTCGCCGGTGTAAGCGTGAACGGTGGTCATCAGGCCCTTTTCAATGCCGAACTTGTCATTGAGAACCTTTGCCATCGGTGCCAGGCAGTTAGTGGTGCAGGATGCTGCGGAGATGACGTTGTGGTTTGCCGGATCATAGGTGTCAGAGTTGACGCCATAGACGAAGGTTGCGTCTACTTCCTTGCCCGGAGCGGAAATAATGACCTTCTTGGCGCCAGCCTCGAGGTGAGCCTTAGCGTCGTTGCCGTTGGTGAAGCGGCCGGTGGACTCGATGACGAGGTCTACGTTGTACTCGCCCCACTTGAGCTGCTTCGGGTCCTTCTCTGCGGTTACCACGATGCGGTGGCCGTTAACGGTAATGGACTCATCGTCGTGAGTAATTTCGCCATCGAAGCGGCCCAGTACGGAGTCGTACTTCAGCAGGTTAGCCAGCGAGGCGTTGTCGGTCAGGTCGTTTACTGCAACAACTTCGAGGTTGTTGTCACCCTGAGCGACTGCACGGAAAAAGTTACGGCCGATGCGGCCAAAGCCATTGATACCTACGCGGATAGTCACTGTATTTCTCCTCAAAGAGTCGAGTAAATGTGTGTACGGGTATGTGCGCGGGTCCTTCAATGAAGTCTGTGTTTGAGAAGCGCCCGAGCGTTTTCCCTTACATTGCCGATACTACCGAGCGTTTTTTGTCAGCGCAGGCTCCCAGCGGCCTTGAGAACTAGTGGATGACAGATTTTCCAAAAGCGCGTACACTCTTTCCGATCCTTTTTATTTCCCACATACAAACCCGCTGGATAGGCCCGAACACGTGGGTTTGTGTTGGGTTTACCCCGTTAACGTGAGATATATCACTGTTGAGCTTCAGGGGTTGCGTCCGCCTCTGTCCGATCGGACATTGAGAAATGCTGCCGCTAACCCCTATCAAGACGACCGTATTGTTTCCGTGACGCCCACCGCACGATATGCTTTCCTTACTCACTGGCTCACAAAGCGTTTAAGGCAACCCTGCCTGCTCTAGCGCCACCGTTGGTCACCGTGAGAATGCTTCATGTGCCCGTAATTTCCTACGGGCAAAACCACCGTAGAAATCAAGGACTTCTCTTGTTCGAAATAAATACCTCTGCTGTGGGTGACAGCCTCGGGCTTACCGCCCTGGTGGCGATTCTCCCGCTCATTGCATTCTTTATCATGCTGCTAGGCGTTAAGGCACGCGCGCATACTTCTGGCGCCGTTGCCCTGGCAGTATCCCTCATTATTGCCATCGTCGGCTTCTCCATGCCGGTAGATATGGCCTTGTCCTCCGCCGTACGTGGCGGTCTATTCGGACTCCTGCCCATCGTCTGGGTCATCATTACGGCAATTTGGTTCTATGAAATCACCGTAGCTTCCGGGCGCTTCGAGGATCTGCGCAAGACCTTTGACCTTTTGGGTGATGGCGATATTCGCATTCAGGCTATCCTCATTGCCTTCTGTTTTGGCGGTCTGTTGGAGGCCCTCGCTGGCTTCGGCGCCCCTGTGGCCATTACCGCGACCATGATCATGGCCCTTGGTGTGAAGCCACTGCGCGCGGCAACAGTAGTTCTGATTGCTAATACCGCTCCGGTTGCTTTTGGCGCGGTTGGCATCCCGGTAACCACTGCTGGCGAGGTAGCCGGTCGCAGCGCCGAGCAAACCCACGACATCGCAGCGCTTATTTCCTTGCAGGTGCTGCTCATCGCCGCCATCGTGCCATTCCTTATCGCCTTCATCTTGGACGGCTTCCGCGGTGTCAAGGAAACTGCCCCAGCCGCTGCCGTGATTGGCATTTCCTTCGCGTTCGCTCAGTGGTTGACCGCGACTTTCTTTGCGTACCAGCTCACCAACGTCATCGCCTGCATCGTCTCCTTGGGCTGTGCTTTCGCCTTCCTCCGGGTATGGAAGCCGAAGGGCGTCAAGGAGTTGCGCGAGCGTCTCGAGCTGCCTGCCGCCGAGTCCACCACCGACCTCAACGGACGCCGTATCTGGATGGCGCTGCTTCCCTACGCCGTAGTGACCGTTGTCTTTGCCGTGGCAACCGCCGCCCCCGCTGTCTTCGGATTCCTCAAGCTTCACTTTGCCTGGCCTCTGCTTGATGACGCAATTGTCGACGCCGACGGCAACCTCATGGATACTAGCTTCAGCTTCAATGTCTTTGGCAACCCAGGTACGCTCCTGCTGCTCTCGGGCATTATCGTTGCGGTTGTCTACCACTTCTTCAATGAAAATGGCCGCTACAGCCTAAGCTTTGGGCAACCAGTGAGCGCTTTTGGGGACGTCGTCAGCCGCATGAAGTTCTCGGCTCTTACCATCATCCTGGTGCTGGCCTTGGCCTATACGATGAACTACTCCGGCCAGACTATTACTATTGGTGAGTTCGTCTCTTCTGCCGGCAGCATCTTTGCGCTCTTCGCCCCAGTCCTGGGCTGGATTGGTACCGCGGTTACTGGCTCCGATACATCTGCTAATGCCCTCTTTGCCAACCTGCAGGTAGCAGCGGCAGAACGAATTGGCGTAAACCCTGACCTCATGCTCGCGGCCAATACCGCAGGCGGCGTCGTGGGCAAGATGATCTCCCCGCAGTCCCTTGCAATTGCGGCTACCGCCGTCAATATGGAGGGCAAGGAATCTGTCATCCTGAAGAACGTAGTGGGCTACTCCGTGGCCTTCCTGGCTTTTGTCTGTGTCATCGTGTTCTTGATGACCAACGTCCTAGGGTTCCTAGTTCCCTAGTTCTTTAACGCTTCTGGCTAGCCGGTTGCGTACCTGCTAGCCGCCAGGAAGGCACTAAAAATCTCCCCGCAGCTGCGCCTACCTCTTTGGTATCCGCACTGCGGGGAGTTCTTTTAATGTAGGTGATTCCGAGCGTCAGGATTCGTTGAAGAGGTCATCCGTAATCGCTTGGTTGGTATCGGGGATATCGAGCTCCTCGGCTCGTTTATCGGCCATCGACAGCAAGCGGCGAATACGCCCGGCTACTGCGTCCTTGGTCATAGGAGGATCGGCCAAGCGGCCCAACTCTTCGAGCGAAGCCTCGCGGTGCTGAACTCGCAAGCGGCCCGCGTCTGCCAAGTGCTCAGGAACATCGTCACCTAATATCTCCATGGCGCGGTCAACGCGCGCTGCCGCGGTAACCGCGGCGCGGGCAGAACGCCGAAGATTGGCGTCATCAAAATTGTCCAAGCGCCGAGACGTATCGTGCGCCTCCCGCTTAACTCGCTTCTTTTCCCAGCTCAATCGAGTCTCCTGAGCGCCCATACGCGTAAGAAGCGCCCCGATAGCATCACCATCGCGTACAACGACGCGATCTTCACCGCGAGTTTCCTTGGTCTTCGCAGAGATACCAAGGCGGCGGGCACAGCCCACCAGTGCCAACGCAGCCTCTTGGCACGGGCAGGTAACTTCCAGCGCGGAAGAGCGGCCTGGCTCCGTGAGGCTGCCATGGGCAAGGAAGGCTCCGCGCCATGCTGCTTCGCTATCGGCCACGGTGCCGGAGATGACCTGCGGCGGCAGCCCCACTACTGCATGGCCGGAGCGGGTGATAAGGCCCAGCCGACGGGTCAGCTCTTTCGCGCCGATGGAGATGCGAACCGTTACGCGAGTCTTCTTGGTGGTTCCTGCCGGGCCGACGACATGGCTATCGGCAGTGATCCCATAGAGGTCATCAAGAGCGTTCATGAAACGCCGCGCAATGGCGTGGCTTTCTAGCTCTAACTCATAGGACATGCTGTCACCGGAAATATCTAGCTCGCCGGCGAATCGCAACATCGCCGCGAGTTCGGCAGCACGAGCGGACTGGCGTGGCACAACGACAGCCGTCAATTCTTCTTTGACCTGGTCGGTCAATGGTGTGGTCACCTAGTTCGCCCCATTTCTATTCTCACAGTCACAAAATACGCATAGCGGCTAGAGCCATTGCTCCCAGCCCAGTGCGGTGAAAGGATTTCTGACATCATACCGCGCACGCTTGGTCGCCGCGCAGTCGGTCGAGCGCGAGCGGCCGCACGATAGCCTGAAGAGTAGGTGCCAGTTCTAATCGCTAGTGCTGCGATAGTCCGAATAAAGGTCCAGAAGTGCTGTAGACAGCTTTTCAGGGTCGTGCTTATTGATGCTGCGACCATTGGCATCAACTTGGCTCACGTCCGCGAAGGTAGCGCGAGCGCCTAGGGACTGCGCGGCACGCTGAATATAGACGCGCTCACTATCGGTAGGCAAAGCCGTCTCGTCCACCAAAATGCGGTCAATTCGCAGATCAGGGGCGTGTTGAGCGAGCACATGCAAGTGACGCTCTGCGGAGAAGCCATGAGTTTCGCCCGGCTCGGGCGAAAGGTTCAATACGACGACGCGCAGCGCATCGGAAGCAGAAATCGCATCCACTACCTGCGGCACGAGAGTATGCGGCAAAACCGAACTAAACCATGAGCCTGGTCCGATAGTAATGAGATCCGCGCGCTGGATGGCATCGAGGGCATCCGGATTCGCTTTGGGTCGTTCGGGCACGATGCGCACGCGACGCACCTGGCCCGGCGTGGAAGCGACGGCAACCTGGCCGCGGACCTGGCGCATGACACGGGGGTCGTCGTCAAGCCCGGCTACGTCAGCTTCAATCTCTAAGGCCTGGTTGACTACTGGGAAGACTCGCCCCTGCGAATTAGTAAGTTCTGCGATGGTATCCAGGGCAGCTTGATAATCGCCGAGCACATCCGTCAATCCCGCAATCATCAGATTGCCCACCGCATGCCCTGCCATCGCGCCATTGCCACCGAAACGGTGTTGCAAGGTTCGTGCCCACAAGTCCCCCACTGGGTCACTATTAGCCAAGGCGGCCAGCGCCATGCGCAAGTCACCCGGTGGAATGATTTCCAGCTCGCGGCGCAAACGACCAGAGGAGCCGCCATCATCCGCGACCGTAACAATGGCAGAAATATCGGCCGCCTCGCTAAAGCGTGCGGACAGAAGGGTTTGATAAAGTCCATGGCCGCCGCCAAGGCAAACCATGTGTGAAGGATTGGTCATAAAAGCGTTAAAACTCCTGTGCTCTAGCCTCGAGCGATATCCCTATGCAAAGTGCTGACGTCTAATGTGTCATTGTCCCGCAGGCGCGCCGCAATAGCCTCTGCGACGGCAACGGACCGGTGGTGACCGCCCGTGCAACCGACGCCAACCGTGATGAAGTTCTTGCCCTCATGGCGGTAGCCATCCAGCATGGTAGAAAACATCTGCAAGAAATTGTCCACGAATTCCTGCGCCGCTGGCTGCGAGAGCACATAGTGGGCAACCGGTTCATCCGTGCCGCGATATCCTCGCAGTTCTGGAACCCAATAGGGGTTGGGCAGGAACCGCACGTCTACCACTAAGTCGGCATCGCGGGGCGAGCCATTTTTAAATCCAAAGGATTCAACAGTGACATGCTGCTTTTCATTTTGCATCTCACCAAAGGCGGCCTCAATGGCACGGCGGAGATCATGAATAGATAGGTTCGTCGTATCGATAATGATATCCGCATGGGAACGCACATCTGCCACTGCCCGGCGCTCGCGTTGGATTCCGACTTTGAGCGTGTCCCCCTCCTGCAGCGGGTGGGTGCGCCGCACCGAATCGAACCGGCGGATAAGCACATCATCGCGAGCATCCAAAAAGAGCACGGTGGGCTTCATATTTAGTTCCGTAAGCTCATTCATAATCTCCAACAGAGACCCTGGGAACATGCGCGAGCGCACATCCGTTACGGCTGCTACCTTGCCCACTGGAGTTTCCTCTTGGTTGCACAGCTTGAGCAGGTCAACAATGGCGCGAGGCGGAATATTGTGGGCCACGTAGTAGCCCTTGTCCTCAAATACTTTGGCAGCGGAACTCAACCCGCCGCCGGACATACCGGTTATCAAAATGGGTGGAGTTTCGAAATGCGTCATGCTCTTCAGTCTAGCGCTTCAAGATTCGCTGCCTCTAGGAGAACGCCACTTAATTGCCCGCAGAATCATGCAAACTCTCGTACACGGTCTGGGCCAGTTTGGGACCAAATCCGTTTACCTCACAGATCTCTTCCACAGTGGCGGCCTTGAGCTTTTTCACCGAACCGAAATGCTTGACCAGATCGGTGCGCCGTTGCGGCCCCAATCCCGGAACGGAATCGAGTACCGAGGAACGCATCCGCTTTGAACGCTGCTGCCGGTGGTAAGTAATGGCGAAGCGGTGGGCTTCATCGCGAACTTGCTGCAGGAGGAAGAGTGCTTGCGAGTTTCGCGGCAAAATCACCGGCTCATCATCGCCGGGAACCCAGATTTCCTCGAGGCGCTTGGCCAAGCCCACTAGGGTTACATCCACGATGCCTAACTCATCAAATACCTCTTGAGCCGCGGCTACCTGGGGCGCACCGCCATCCACGATAAAAAGCTGCGGTGGATACGCAAAGCGGCGTCCCGCTTCGGCAGATTCTTCCGCCACCTTCTCCTCTGCAAAGGAAGACTCTTCTACTTCCTCATCCGGATGGGCCAGCTTATCTTGCTTATGGCGCTTAAAGCGACGCCGCGTGATCTCTGCGATAGAACCAACGTCATCCGAGCGGCCATCACCTGCCGCCTCCTTGATGCGGTAGCGCCTATAGTCAGACTTCTTGGGCAAACCATCTTCAAAGACCACCAGGGAAGCAACCACATCTGTGCCTTGAATATGCGAGATATCGGTACATTCGATGCGCAATGGGGCTTGCTCCATGCCTAGGGCTTCTTGAATATCCTGCAATGCCGCCGAACGTGCGGTGAGGTCTCCTACCCGCTTGAGCTTATGCTGACGCAACTGCTCCTTAGCGTTTTTCTCCACCGTGGCCATAAGCTGCTTTTTATCGCCGCGCTGGGGAACACGCAGGTCCACCTGGGCACCGCGCAGCTCCTCCAACAACTCGATGACCTGCTCCGGTTCATCCGGCAGGGCCTGAACCAAAATCTGGCGTGGAATAACCTGCACGCGGCGGGATTTCATGTGCGATTCTTGGTCCACCCCGCGCCGCTTCACGTCCGCGGCGAGCGCAGCATCTTCGCGCGCCTCTTGTTTCTCGCGCTCTACTGCATCGGAATAGAACTGGATGAGGAAGTTTTGTACCAACGCGGGCAGCGCGGGATCAGGTTTTCCTTCTTCCAAGGGCTCTGAACTCGCCTGATCGCCGGCGCGTTCGACTACCCAACCGCGCTGACCGCGAATGCGCCCATCGCGAACGTGGAAAATCTGTACCGCTGCCTCAAGTTCATCGGAGTTAAAAGCAATGAGATCAGCATCCGTGCCGTCTGTGAAGACCACGGCCTGCTGTTCCATAATCTTGTCAATAGCGCCCAAATCATCGCGCAGGCGCGCCGCGCGCTCGAACTCTAGGTTCTCGGCGGCCTGCTCCATGTCCTGGGTAAGTTTGCGGCGTACTGAACCGGTGTTGCCATTCATGAAGGACACGAGATCGTTGACCGTCTCGCGGTGGTCTTCCTTGCTTACTCGGCCAATGCAGGGTGCATCGCATTTGCCGATGTATCCCAAAAGGCACGGACGCCCTAGCCGCTCATGCCGGTTATATACTCCCTTGGAGCAGGTACGCATGGGAAAGACACGGGTAAGCAAGTCCAAGCTTTCGCGCACGGCCCAAGCATGGGAATAGGGGCCGAAATAGCGTACGCCCTTGCGCCGCGGGCCACGGTAGAAGAAGGCGCGAGGGACCGTCTCTCCGACCGAAACCGCGAGCATAGGATAGGTCTTATCGTCGCGGTACATGACGTTGAAGTGTGGATCAAAGCGCTTGATCCACGTGTACTCCAACTGCAAGGCTTCCACCTCGCTGGCAACTACCGTCCACTCCACCGAGTTGGCGGTGAGGACCATTTGGCGAGTACGCGGGTGCAGTTGCGTGATGTCCTGGAAATAGTTAGACAGCCGAGCGCGCAGGTTCTTGGCTTTGCCCACGTAGATAACGCGGCGGTTTTCATCGCGGAACTTATAGACGCCTGGGTCGGTGGGAATGGTTCCCGGAGCCGGGCGGTAGGTGGAGGGGTCAGCCAATTGTTAATCCTGGGGCATGTACTTGGCTTCCACGTCGCGGAAGCGGCGGACGTTGTCAATGACGGTGTCCTTATCGCCGGACTGCAAAGCCCAGACGGGAACGAACTCGAACTCGGGCAGCTCAAGGCGTGCCATACGTTGGCCTACGGGGAAGGAAAGTCCGTAGACCACCTGCCACGGATAAAAGCGGGTGCCCACGATATTGCGGACCTCTACCCCATCCTCATTGGCGCGCAAGCGGGGACGGTTAAGAGCGATCCAGGAGAGAACGGAAATGAGAACACCAACGCCAGGGAAGGCGAATTTGTCGATGGTGGTCACGTGCGCACCGGTAAAAGACACATCCAAGGTGACTCCCATGAAAATATGGATGGCCAGAACGAGAATCACCCAGGCGATAGCCACCTTGCGCAGGAAGGGCGAGGTCGCCGTGAACTCCCACGGTTTAGACGTGGTCTGTGCGAAGGGATCGGCGCTGGTATAGGCCAATACTTCGGCGTCGCTAAGCTGGCGGCTGTGCTGCGGATTCTTTGGGGCCTGCGCCTCGTTCATGTGCATACTCCTTCGGGGTGCGCCCCGCCGGCCACATTAGTGGTCAAGCATTGGGCGCTGACGCATTGCTAGAGGTTACTTTTGTGCTGCGTTTAGTGTACGCAACTGCAGCGCGGTGTCTAAAGCCGCGATCATAGCTTCGGCACCCTTGTTTTCTACCGAATCTGCAAAACCGGCGCGGTCGATAGCCTGCTGCTGGTCGTTGACGGTCAAAACGCCATTAGCTACCGGGGTGGATTCATCGAGTGAGATACGGGTCAGTGCCTGGGTGACGGAGTCGCATACGTAGTCAAAGTGGGGGGTGCCGCCACGGATAACGCAGCCTAGTGCCACCACGGCATCGTAGGAGCGGGCTGCTGCTTGGACCATAACGCCAAGTTCCAGGGCACCTACTACTCGGTATTCGGCAACCTCAGCACCATTATCGGTAGCAGTCTGCACCGCCTGGGCATGGAGCTGGTCGCAGATTTCTGCGTTCCACGTAGCAGTAACCACAGCAACGCGCAGTCCACTGCCATCAACCTGGGCAATATCAGGCAGGCCTTCTTTACTCATCGCTATCCTTTCAATCGCACGTTAAAGTTCTACTTATGTTCGGCGTCCCACTGGGCAACCTGCGGGAGGTCGTGGCCCATGCGGTCGCGCTTAGTACGCAAGTAGTCAATATTATCCGCGTGGGCAGGGGTTGCCAGCGGCGTGTGGTGGCTGGCGTCCACCCCAAAGCCACTTAGCCCCTCGCCCTTATGCGGATTATTGGTTAAGAGGTTTGCGGATTCTATGCCGAGATCGCGAAGGATCTGCCCGGCCACGGAATACTCGCGGGCGTCCTCGGGCAGTCCCTGCTCCAGGTTGGCATCGACGGTGTCCATGCCCGAATCCTGCAGGCGGTACGCCTCCAACTTATGCAAAAGGCCGATGCCGCGTCCTTCCTGACCGCGCAGGTAGATGACCACGCCGCGGCCTTCCTGGCTGATAAGGCGCATGGATTCATGCAGTTGGGGCCCGCAATCGCAGCGCCGTGAGCCAAAGGCATCACCGGTTAGGCATTCGGAATGGACACGCACCATGACGTCGCGTGCGCCGCGCAGTTCGGAAGGTTCCCCTGCGACCAACGCAACGTGTTCCTGCCCGTCTACCTCATGGCGGTAACCGATGGCGGTGAAGTGACCATATTCGGTGGGTAGCTCAGTGGCGACCTGGCGGGTGACCTGCGTTTCATTATGGCGGCGCCACTCGATGAGCTGCGCGATAGAGATCATGGAGAGCCCATGCGTATCGGCAAAGCGACGCAACTCTGGTGAGCGCGCCATATCCGTGGGGTCATCCTCGGAGACGATCTCGCACAGCACACCGGCCGGGCGCAGGCCCGCCAATCGGGCGAGATCAATGGATGCCTCCGTATGGCCGTCCCGCTCCAGTACGCCGCCCGGGCGAGCACACAGCGGTACCACGTGGCCTGGACGGGTGAACTCTCCTGGAGTGGTGCTGGGGTCTGCCAGACGCCGGATGGTTTCTGCGCGCGAGGTGGCAGAAATACCGGTACTACCTGTTGCCGCATCCACGGTCACCGTGTAGGCGGTGCCGCGTACATCTTGGTTGACCGCCAGCATCGGCGGTAGGTTCAGCCGGTTGCAATCGTCTGGCAATAAGGGTGCGCAGATATATCCAGAGGAATAGCGCACCATGAAGGCCACGAGTTCCGGGGTGGCTAGCTCCGCGGCGAAAATCAGATCGCCTTCGTTTTCGCGATCCTCATCGTCGATGACAACAACCGGCTTACCAGCGGCGATATCCGCGATGGCCTGGTCGATGGAATCTAGACGGATGGAATTCTCACTCGCGCTCATAAGGTAGCAGTCTAGTCCTTAGCCTCAGGGGGTTGAGCTTCGGGGTGAAGCATCTTTTCTACATACTTGGCCAGCACATCCACCTCGAGGTTTACCTCTCCGCCCACTGGCAAGGCGCCATGAATGGTATCGCGCAAAGTGGTGGGGATAAGGGATACCTCGAACCAGTCGGGGCCCACGGCGCTCACGGTCAGCGACGTGCCGCTCACGGCAATGGAGCCCTTTTCCACGACGTACCGAGCAAGCCCGGACGGCAAGCTAAACCGCAGCACATCCCAGTTCTCGGAGCTAGTTCGGCTCTGGAGCGTCGCGGTGCCGTCCACGTGTCCTTGCATGATGTGCCCACCCAGCCGGGTGGTGGGAAGCAGTGCCGGCTCTACATTGACCGGATCGCCCTCGGCAAGGCGCCCCAGGGCGGTGCGGTCAAGGGACTCCTGCATCACATCCGCACAAAAAGTATCCGCCGAAAGATCCGCCACGGTAAGACATACGCCGTTAATAGCAATGGAATCACCCAGTGCCGCCTCCGCAACGGTACGCGGGGCACGAATGCTCAACCGCAGCGCGTCTGCATGCGGTTCCATTGCCTCCACGGTGCCCAACTCTTGTACTAGACCAGTAAACACGTCCAACCTTTCTCGCTCACTACTATGTCCAGCGCCTAGCGCACGTATTCAATAAGAACGTCATCACCCAGGGCCTTCATTCCCACCCGGTGGAAACGGGTGGCCCCTGCCAGTGTCTGGGTCACGGGGTGCGCGAGCACGCCACGGCCTTCGCCCAGCAAAAGCGGTGCAATATAGGCGGAGATGGCATCCACCAAGTCGGCCTTGAGGAAGCTGCTGGCCAGGCCTGCGCCTCCTTCCACGAGGATATCGCGGGCACCGGTGGCGTAGAGCTCGTAGAGAGCTTCTTCGATGCTGTCGTACTGCTCGTACCCCAACTCGCGCAGGTGGCTTGCTGCATCGCCCGCCGATTCCAAATCACGCTTGCCTATGACCACCCGGCGTGGCTGGTGCGCGCGCAAGCTGCCGTCGCTAAAGCGCGCGGTGAGCGAGGGATTATCAGCCAGCGCCGTGCCGGTACCTACCACGATGGCATCGCGGTGCGCCCTATCGGCATGCACCCAGTCGCGCGCTTCCTCGCCCGTAATCCATTGGCTGGTTCCATCGGCCGCGGCCGTGAAACCGTCCAGCGTTTGCGCGAACTTCAAGGTAACGTGGGGACGTTGGGTGCGCACGGCGAATAGCCATGGCACCATGGCATCCTCGGCGTGCGGGGGCTTTTCTAGCTTGGCGACGTCCACTCCAGCCTCCGCCAACACTTCTGCTCCACCCGCAGCCTGCGGGGTGGGATCGGCGTGGAGGTAGTACACGCGAGCCACGCCGGCATCGATAAGCGCCTGCGCGCAGGGACCCGTGCGGCCGGTATGCGCGCAGGGTTCCAAGGTGACCACGGCCGTGGCCCCGCGTGCCTTACCTCCGGCCTCCTGCAACGCCATGACCTCGGCATGCGCGCCTCCCACGGGCTGGGTGGCGCCGACGCCCACAACCTCCCCAGCTGGCGACACGATGACCGCGCCTACCGGTGGGTTAGGGCTCGTGGTTCCACGAACTTCAGCACCCGCGGCCATTGCGCGCAATAGCGCTGCGGAGATGCTGCTGTCTTGTAACTCCGCGCCCATTAGGCACCAGCCGCCAGATCACGCAGCTGCTTGACGACGCCGGCGGGATCATCCGACTTGAATACGGCTGAGCCTGCCACGAAAGCGTCGCAACCCGCCTCGGCGGCTGCTTTGATGGTCTCTGGTGAAATGCCGCCATCGATCTCGATGACGGTCTCAAGGCCCTGCTCATCAATGCTGCGGCGCAGCTTACGGACCTTCTCCAGCATTTCTGGCATGAATTTTTGCCCGCCGAAGCCAGGCTCGACAGACATCACCAGCACCTCATCGAAATGGTGCAGCTTGTCCAACCACGGCTCGATGGCGGTGCCCGGCTTGATGGAAAAGGCCGCACGCACGCCCAAATCGCGGATGCGCTGGGCCAAGTCCACTGCCGCCTGGTCATCGGCGACGGTCTCCACGTGGAAGATAATCGTATGCGCGCCCGCCTTGGCATAGGTCTCCACCCACTTTTCGGGTTCCTCAATCATGAGGTGGACATCTAGTGGCTTATTGGTGCTGCGATGGACCGTGGCCGTGAGATCTGGGCCGAAAGACAGGTTGGGCACAAAGTGCCCATCCATAATGTCCACATGGACCCAGTCTGCGGTATCAATCGCCGCTAGTTCCTCGCCCAAGCGAGAAAAATCAGCGGCCAGGATGGAAGGGGAAATAATCGGTGCGGACATGCCCACCAGTCTATCGCGATTAGTTGGCTGCGCGGCGAAGGGCCGCAAAGAACATGGCGTCGGTACCGTGCCGATGCGGCCACATCTGCACGGATTTCTCATGGCCTACATCGCCCATATCAGGAATGAGAGCATGTGCGTCGAGTTCTTCCGCGCCGAGTTCGCGCACAGCGCGGTCAACGATGCCCCGGGTTTCGCGCAGATCTGGCGAACAGGTGGAATAGATGACCACGCCACCTGGACGCACCAGGTTTAATGCGGAAGACAAGAGCTCGAATTGCAGCTGGTTGAGCTCGGTAATGTCAGACTCGGACTTGCGCCACCGCGCCTCGGGGCGGCGACGGAGGGCACCGAGGCCGGAACAGGGGGCATCGACAAGCACGCGGTCAAAGCCCTCTCCCACCCCGGGATTGCGGCCATCTGCCACATGGACGTCCACGGGTAAATCGCTGACCGTCTTTTCAATCAGCGCCGCTCGGTGCGGGGATACCTCCACTGCATCGACGTGCGCGGAGTCGATGCGGGCAAGCGCGCCCATCAATGCCGCCTTACCGCCGGGACCGGCGCAGAGATCCAGCCACCGGCCGGTATCCTCGCCCTCGAGGGGCGCCTCGCATACCGCGCGGGCAATCAGCTGCGAACCCTCGTCCTGGACGGCCGCCAATCCTTGGCGCACGGGTTCCAATTGGCCGGGGTCACCGGATTCCATGTACACCGCATAAGGGGAATAGCGCCCCTCCTCATTGCCGGTCATCAGGGCCAATTCCTCGGCTGAGATTTCCCCGGGGCGCGCCACTAGATGCACCGAAGGTCGATCCGAATCCGCCGCCAGGGCAGCCTCCAACTCCCCTAGGCCCAACACGCGGCTAAACGATTCCGCAATCCAGGTGGGGTGGGCATGTTTAAAGGCGATGCCGGCGATTTCTCCCTGTGGGGCGAGCTTGTCCAGCCAGACCTTAGCCGGCGTCCGCGTAATGGTGCGCATGATGCCATTAGCAAAGCCCTTGGCCTTTACTTCACCAGCGGCTTCTACCAAACGAACGGTGGTATCAACCGCCGCGTGTGGCTCCACGCGGGTATAAAGAACTTGATAGGTGCCCAGGCGCAAGGCATCAACCACGGCTGGGGAAATATCCTCGAGGCCGCGCGAAGAGCACTCTGCGATGACGGCATCACCTACGCCAAGGGTGCGCAGCGTGCCGTAGGTGATTTCGGTGGCGAAGGCGGCATCGCGCCCCTTGAGCTTTTGCTTGCGCAGCGCCTTGGGCAAAATGAGGTTGGCAAAAGCATCATCCTCGCTTACCCTGCGCACTACGTCGAAGGCTACTGCACGCGGCGCATCCACGCCCGCGGCCAGCGCGGCCTGAATCAGTCCGCCTTCCTGGCGCTTGCCGGGACGTTGGCCCTTAGCAGCAGCCTGCCTGCTCCTGTGCTGCCCACCGCGGCTACCACGCTGCTGCCGTTGTGGGCGGCCACCCCGGCCCTTCGCACCAGTGGATTTGTGGGAGTCCTGCGGCTTACCCGCCGGCGACTTATCCTCGGACTTGCTGCGGGAACGGAAACCACCACTCATTGAAACTTCACCTCGGCATCCTTGCCTAGTCCGCGGGCCCAATCGGCCGCATTCATCATCTTCTTTCCCGGGGGCTGGATTTTACCCAGTTGGACTGGCTGCGTACCGGTACCGATGAATACGGCGTTCTTGGCAATGTGCAGCTGCCCTGGTTCTAGTTCCTGTGGAACCGCCACCTCTTCTATGAGGCTGACTGGTCCAATCTTCACGCGGGCCTCGTCCCACATGGTCCATGCACCCGGCCCAGGCGTGTATGCGCGAATATGCCGATCGATGGCAAAGTCCGGTTGGGACCACTCCACGCGGGCCTGCGCGGTAGAGATTTTCGGCGCATAGGTAGCCTCCCCCTGCTGCGGTTGCGCCTCCAGCTGCCCCGCCGCTAAGCCATCCATGGTGGCCACGAGCAGGTCGCCACCGGAATAGGCAAGGCGCGTCAACAGGTCATCAGCAGTATCGGTGTCTTTAATCTCCTCCGTCACGGTGCCGAGCACCGGGCCGGTATCAAGGCCCTCCTCAATGCGGAAGGTTGATGCGCCGGTAACATCATCGCCTGCAGCAATGGCAGCCTGCACCGGCGCCGCACCGCGCCATGCCGGAAGCAAAGAAAAGTGCAGGTTTACCCAACCATGCTGTGGTAATTCCAGCAGGTCCTTAGCCACCAGATTGCCGTAGGCCACCACCGGAATCGCCTCAGGCTGCAATTCCTTTAAGCGTGCACGCAGCGCCTGACCGTCCTCCGAATCAGGGCGCAGGGTGGTAGGGGTCAATACTTCAATGCCATGTGCTTGGGCGAGCGCCTTCACTGGGCTCGGATGAAGAGTGCGGCCGCGGCCCTTCTTCGCGTCTGGGCGAGTGATTACCGCCACCACCTCGTGCGACGAGGCAAGCAGCTTTTCCAAAGCTACAACGGCTGGCTCAGGGGTACCGGCAAAAATAATCCGCATGCGGGGAATCTCTCCTCTTAATATCGTTCAAAATACTAGGCTACAACGCCGCAACGCTGCCGCCACAGCGAGTGGGCTACGAGGCGTTAAACCACTCGGATTCACGGATGGCGCGCATGGCCTCCTTGCGCACTGGCGCCTCCAGGCGTTGTAGGAAGAGCACCCCATCGAGGTGGTCCGTCTCATGCTGAATGCACCGAGCCATCAGTCCTGAGGCCACCATGGACACAGGGCGCCCCTCTATATCCTGGCCAGACACAAAGACCTGGTTGAACCTCGTGGTTTCCGCGCTAATTCCCGGAATGGATAAGCATCCTTCCGGGCCTGTTTGCTGCTGCTCTCCCACCGGAGTCCAGACCGGGTTGACAAGTGCCCCGCGCAGCCCAGATTGAGTATGCGAGCAGTCGTAGACGAAGATTCGCTTCAAAATCCCCACCTGATTAGCCGCTAGCCCTACTCCCCCGGCTTTATCCATGGTCTCGAGCATATCGCTCGCCAGAGCGCGCAGGCCAGCATCAAATCTACTAATTTCCTCCGCACGGCTACCCAAGACTGGGTCGCCGTAGATACGCAGCTCTCGAAGGGACATGGCAATCACACCTTTCTCATGGCACCGAACCCAAGCCGGCCGGCGGTGGCGGCTTCCTTCGTCGAGATTAGCGCATGAGCGCCTATGGCCCCGATATGGCTAACCCACGTGGATAGGGTCAACCACAATGCGCAAAGGAAGGTCATCCTTGCGGGCGCTGCGTGCGGCGTTGGCGCTGCGCAAAGCCCGCCCCAATTGGGAACGCGGCCCCAACGGGGTGCGCACGACCAACCGCTGCGGTGGGCCAAAGCGCTGGCTATCGTAGTCACCAGGCAGGCTTTGTCCCGGCGGAAGGGGAACTGGTCCTAATACCTCCGCGTGGTCTGGAAGATCCACAAGCTCGGCAAAGCCATCCAGGGATGCATCCGCACCGTCGATGGCAGCAAAATGCACCGCGGGTGGGAAGCGCACCTCGCGCCGGGCAGCAAGCTCTGCCGCGGCCGCGCCCACCATATCCCAACGCAGGAAATGCTGGACTACGGTAAGCGACTCATCGGCGGCTAGGATTACTCGACCCCCCTTGAAATGTGGCTGCACCAAGGTAGCCGCCTGTGCCCACTTCGCTAGGGTGTCCTCCGTGGCGCGTAGGTCTTGCCGGTTGAGCAATGCACCGGCATCCAAGAGCAACGCCGCGCCATAGGCACCATCGTTTACTCTTGGTTCCGCACCAGGGGTGGCAATGACCAACGCCGGCGCATTGTCCACCGCATCGAGCACCTTATTTCCGCCCGAGACCATCACCCGCGTATTGGGAAAGGCCCGGCCCATTTCTTCCGCAGTACGCTCCGAGCCCAACACGATGGCCCGCAGACGCGGAGACCCGCATTCGGTGCACCGATGCCGTGTCTCAATGCGACCACACCAGCGGCAGGTAGGCATTCCCGCTTCGTCGGAGCTTGCGCTTGCCGACGCCCCCTTGGGCGGCAGCCCCAATGGCCCATTGCAATGCCGGCAGCGAGCCGGCGCCCGGCACTGGCCACAGGCCAAAATGGGCGCATAACCCTTGCGCGGTACCTGCACCAACACCGCCTCTCCCCTATCCAGCGCTTGGTGAGCAGCTTGGAAGGCCTGCGCCTGTACTTTCGTCGTACCGCCCTGGAGGTCGCGGGCGATAGATAGACCGAACGACCCCACCGCCTCGATAGCCGGGCACCGCGCCGTTATGGTTTGCTCTTTGGCCACCACGTCGTGCGCCCATCCTGATTCCACGAGGAGCTGTGTCTCCGCCGTCCGCGAATGGTTGGCCAAAACCATGCTGCAGCCTTCGAAAGCGGAGCGGGTGGTAAGTACTTCCCTCGCATGAACATAGGGCTTGAGGTTGTCGACCAAATTATCATTGCCATCATCGAGGATCACCGCCAGTTGCAGGTCTTTGACCGGGGCAAAGGCGGCGGACCTGGTGCCAACGACCACCCGCGCTTGGCCTACTAGTGCAGAAAGATAGCGGCGATAGCGCGCCTGCGGGCCCATGCTATTAGTCAGCACTGTTATCTGCTTTGCCCCAAGTACCTGGCGAAGCGCGGCGTCTAAAGCATCAACGCTCTTCTGGTCTGGGGCAACGAGGAGAACCCCTCCTCCGCCAAGCGCCACTTTGGCAGCGAGTGCAGCCAGCGCATGTGCCCAATCATCGCCCGGGGCGATTTGCCAGGCGGCACGGGCGAGCTTGCCGGCCAGAATCGAATCAACGAAAGCCTCGCCATGTTGATAGGCCGACCATCCTGATAGGTCGGGCTCGCTCGTGGTGCCGAGCTCGTCCCACGGGGTCTCTAAATCGGATTCTTCCGCCTTGGCGTGCCGCGGCGGGATGGCGGAGCGGATAATGTCTGAGCGCACGCCGCCGTAGCGGTCTGCCAGGGCGTCGACCAGCCGGGCCAACTGCGGCGGATAAACCTGGAAGGGTGAGATGATGCGCTCGATAAAGCGCAGGTTGCCGCCAAATTCAGAATCATGCCGACGTTCTAAGACAATCGCGTCCACCAAGCGCCCGTTGAAGCGGATGCGCACCTTAATCCCCGGTTGGACTTCTTCCGAGTCTGCCTCTTCTACGAGGTAATCAAATCCTCGGTCTAGGTGCGCAACCCCTAAAAGGGGCAACACCCGCGCAACCGGCTTCCGGGTGGCGGGTGTTTTCTTAGGCATAGGCCTCGATTCTACAGACCAGCGGCAGCACGCAATGCTTCCACTCGGTTCAACTGCTCCCACGGCAGCTCGATGTCGGTGCGGCCAAAGTGTCCGTAGGCCGCAGTTTGCGCATAGATGGGGCGCAACAGGTCAAGCTCGCGGATAATAGCGGCCGGGCGTAGGTCAAATACCTGATTCACCGCAGCCTGGATATTTGCATCGCTCAGGCCCTCCTTTGCGGTACCAAAGGTCTCCACGTACAAGCCGACCGGCTTGGCGCGGCCGATTGCGTAAGCCACCTGGACTTCAGCGCGATCTGCCAAGCCCGCGGCGACGATATTCTTAGCCACCCAGCGCATGGCATAAGCAGCGGAACGGTCCACCTTGCTCGGGTCCTTGCCAGAGAAAGCGCCGCCGCCGTGGCGAGCCATGCCGCCGTAAGTATCGACGATGATCTTGCGGCCGGTAAGGCCCGCGTCGCCCATTGGTCCGCCGAGGATGAAGGAACCGGAAGGGTTGACCAACAAGGTCGTGTCTTCGGTGTAGTACTTCTCCAAGCCGGCGTCCTTGATAACCCATTCAAGGACCTCACTACGTAAGGGACCTTCCAACCAAGCACTATCGACATCGGCATCGTGCTGCGTGGAAATGACCACGGTATCCAGATGGGACGGCTCATTGTCGTCGGTGTAGGCAAAGGTCACCTGGGTCTTGCCATCCGGGCGGAGGTGATCGACGATTCCTTCCTTACGTACCTGCGTCAGGCGGCGGGACAGGCGGTGCGCCAAGGCGATGGGCAGCGGCATGTACTCAGCGGTCTCATTGGAGGCATACCCGAACATCAGACCTTGGTCGCCTGCGCCAGCGGTATCGTTTTCGGCGTCGTAGTCCTCGTCATGGGCGCGGGCTTCAGTGGAGTTGTCTACTCCGGCGCCAATTTCCTGGGACTGCTCGCCGATAGCGATATTCACACCGCAAGTGTTGCCATCAAAGCCGACTTCGGAAGAAGTGAAGCCGATGGACTTAAGGGTGTCACGCACCAGCGCCGGGATTTCTACGTATGCCTCGGTGCGAACCTCGCCCACCACGTGGACCTGGCCGGTGGTTACCAACGTCTCAACGGCCACGCGGGATTCCGGATCCTTTTCCAGCAGGGCATCAAGGATGGCGTCAGAAATGGCGTCACAAATCTTATCGGGATGGCCTTCCGTAACGGACTCGCTGGTAAAAAGACGAGTTGCCACTGCAGCGTTATCAGTCACAAAACCTTCCTTTGTTCTCACTGTTGATTCGATGCTGTGGGTTTTCTACGCCCAAGCCTAATACTTCGCAAGTCTAGACCAAGCGGTCTATAAATGCAATTTTAGTTGTCTACCCCTGAAACATTTCATTCACGGCCGAAAGGATCTGAGCGGCGACAACCTGCTTCGAGCCATGCTCCACGCGTTGCGGCGCGGAATCCGGACGCAAGATCCACCCCTCATTGGACTTTTGGCCAAAAGTCTTTCCGCGCCCGACCTCATTGGCCATGAGCACGTCGCAGCCCTTACGCGCAAACTTTTCCTGGGCATAGTCCAAGGCGGACTTCTGAGCATCACCAGTTTCGGCGGCGAAGCCCACAATTACGCATTCGGCAGGGATTTCCGAGCGCTCGCGCGCAGCAACGAGCCCTTTGAGCACATCCGGGTTTTCCACTAGATGGAGCGTCGAGAGTGCATCGTCTGCCTGCCCCTTCTTCATCTTTGTTTCGGCGACCTCCGCCGGACGGAAGTCAGAGACTGCAGCGGCCATGATAACCACATCCGCATCGCGGGACTCCTCGCGCATGGCATCTTCCAACTCGCGGGTGGAGACAATGTGCCGGAGTTTCGCGCCGCTCGGCACAGGAAGCTGGGCGGTATTACCCGCAACGAGGGTGACCTTGGCCCCCATCTGGGCGGCCCATTCCGCGAGCGCGAATCCCTGCCTGCCGGAAGAGCGATTGCCCAGGTATCGGACCGGATCCAGTTCTTCCTGGGTACCACCGGCTGATATGACGACCTTCTTGCCCTGCCAGGTGTGCTGCACTCGGTAGCCTGCCAGTCCAGTACGGATAATCTCCGCAATCTGTTCCGGCTCCGGCAAACGACCTGGACCAGAATCCTTGCCAGTAAGGCGGCCGTGGGCGGGCTCGATGACGGTGATACCGCGGCGTCGCAAAGTAGCCACGTTGTCCTGCGTAGCGGGATTATGCCACATCTCAGTATGCATGGCCGGGGCCACAATAACCGGGCACGTCGCGACCAACACGGTGGCGGTGAGCAAATCGTCTGCCCGGCCTGCAGCCAAGCGCGCGATAAGGTCTGCGGTGGCGGGCGCAATGACCACTGCATCCGCACGCTGTCCTACGTTGACGTGCTGCACCTCATCCACGGCCTCAAACACGCTCGTGGAGACGGGGTGGCCGGATAGAGCCTCAAACGTAGCCGCGCCCACGAAGTTCAGTGCACTTTCTGTGGGGACAACGCGGACGTCATCGCCCGCTTCCTTGAGATTGCGCACGAGGTGGCACGCCTTGTAGGCCGCGATGCCGCCGGCGACGCCCAGAACAATATTGCGAGAGGAATCTTTATCAGTCACACCGCACGATGGTACCTGCCGACATAGAGAAAGGCTCCACCCGCCGCGACCAAGAGGTACACCCCAATTCGGGAATGCACTTCCGTGGCGGCGCGTGGAGCCTTAAAGCTATTACACGCTTAGTGCTAGCTACTTGCCTTCCTCGTGGTCAAGCAGGCCAGCATCAATCTCGCGCAATGCGATGGACAAAGGCTTTTCGCCTGGCTCTGGGGTAACCAGCGGGCCTACGAACTCGAAGACACCTTCATCCTGCTCTTGGTAGTAGCTATTGATCTGGCGTGCGCGCTTAGCGGCAAAGATGACCAAAGCGTACTTAGAGGAAACCTTGTCCAGAAGCTCATCGATCGGGGGATCAGTAATACCGATCGGATCATCAAATACTGGTTCCGCCTTTGCGGCTTCAGTGCTAGAAGGGGTGGTCACGTTAGTCACATGCACCTTTACTTTGATTGAAGATGGTCAAAAAGGAGGTCTATGCCCGCAGGATATCACTAATGGCAGATACTGCCTCGTCCAGATCCTCGTTCACAACGACGTGATCGAACTCGTCCTTTGCGGCTAGTTCCTCATGCGCAGTTTGCAACCTACGGTCAATGACGTCTTGCGGCTCGGTACCGCGGCCGGTGAGCCGCTCCACAAGTACCTCCCATGACGGGGGTGCCAAAAAGACCAGGTCTGCCTCCGGCAGCGCTTTCTTAACATTCCGAGCACCCGCGAGGTCAACCTCAACGAGCACCGGCCGGCCAGCGGCCAAAGCTTCCTCTACCGGCTGGGCGGGCGTTCCAGAGCGCTGCAATCCGCCGTGGATATCAGCCCATTCGAGCATCTCCCCGGCATCGATTCGCTGCTGGAAGGTTTCTGGGGTGACGAAGAAGTAGTCGACACCGTCCTGCTCCCCGGGGCGGGGCTGGCGCGTGGTCATAGACACGCTGAAGTACAGTCCCTCGACGTCACTGCGCAGACGCGAAACTACGGTGGATTTTCCCACTGCGGAAGGCCCCGCCAGAACGACGAGGCGCCCGCGTGCAGTTGCGTCAGCCATGGTTGTGACTATTCGCCGTAACCGAAACGCTCGAGGAGAGCACGACGCTGACGCTCACCTAGGCCGCGCAGACGACGGGTCTGAGCAATCTCCAGGTCCTCCATGATTTCCTTAGCCTTGACCTTGCCGACCTTCGGCAGAGCCTCGAGGAGTGCAGAAACCTTGGTCTTGCCGATGATCTCATCGGTCTCGGCCTTTTCGAGCACGTCCTTCAGGTCGGTCTCGCCGCGCTTAAGCGCAGCCTTGAGCTCGGCGCGAGCCTTGCGGGCCTCAGCGGCCTTTGCGAGAGCTTCCTTGCGCTGCTCATCAGTCAACTTTGGAAGGGCCACGGGTTTCCTCCGATTCATTAGATTGATTCTGTTACGTCTAGTACTTGGTACCAGATTACGGTTGCCTAACACAGTTAATACACCGCGGAAAGTTATTAATAACCTTCGAGCAAACCGACTTCTGGCAATCCTAGCACTACTCATTGAACGGCGACGATTAGCGGGTCCAAAAGCACGCCTATTTTAGCACGTCACCGCACATACCTTAAACAAAGTACCAGGTAAACGGCGCGGCCGATAATCAGCCACGCCGCCCCTATTAGTCCCGGAACTCTGCCGCCACCTGAGCAACCACTTTGCGCAGGTCAGCGACGTCAGGCCCCTGCTCCAGCACTGCTCGGGACATATTGGCGAATCCCAGCGATGGATGAGCAGAAACAATGCCGTGCACCTGCTCTGGACCAGCGCCCTGGGCGCCAACGCCGGGCAGAAGAACCGGACCATTGAGCGCATCGAGGCGCGGCGGATTGTTCAACGTAGCGCCGACGACTACGCCGACATCGCCAGGCTTGCCAGCCTTGTGCGCCTCGACATTGAACGCGGCGCATTCATCGACGACGCCCTGAGCGATGGTACTCTCCTTGCCCACCGGGACCGACTGGATGGCACGCGCCTCCGGGTTGGAAGTAGCCGCCAGGATGAATACACCGCGGCCGGTTTCTTCGGACTTGGTGAAAACCGGCCCCAGTGCGCCAACGCCTAGATAGGGCGACACGGTCACGGAATCTGCGCGCAGCGGCGAACTATCGCCGAGCCACGCATCTGCATAGCCGGCCATGGTGGAGCCAATATCGCCGCGCTTGGCATCGGCAACAGTAAGGCACCCCGCGTCCCGCAGGGAAGCCAGGACTTCTTCGAGAACCGCAAAACCCTGGGAGCCAAAGCGTTCAAAGAAGGCAACCTGTGGCTTTACCAAGGCGGCGGAATCGCTAAAGGCTTCAACGCAGCGCATGCTAAAGGTCCGCAGACCATCAGCGGTAGGCCCCAACCCCCACTTTTCTAAGAGATATGGGTGTGGGTCGATGCCAACGCACAGGCGCCCGCGTTCCTGACCGGCTTCTTCTAGCCGCTCGCCAAATCCTTTAGTGCTGTGGGCCATGCTCAAGCTCCTGGAGTGCGCGTACCTGCAGGTTTCCAATGCGCATCGCTTCGATGCCCTGGACAGCTGCGGTTACGCCTTGCACGGTGGTCACCAGTGGGATTTCCATGTGCACGGCGGCGGCGCGGATATCGTAGCCATCGTGGCGTGCACCGGCAGAGCCAGCAGGCGTGTTGAGAATCCAGTCGATCTCGCCATTGAAGATCTTATCCACGATGGACTCTTCGCCGTCCTTGGCCTCAGAGACCTTGGCAGCAACCTCGCACTCGATACCGTTGCGGCGCAGCATCTGCGCCGTACCGGCGGTGGCGACGATATTGTAGCCCATGTGAGCCAAGCGCTGGATCGGGAAGATCAGGGTGCGCTTGTCGCGGTTCGCAACGGAAACGAAGACGGTACCCTCCGTGGGTGGTACGGCAAAGGCCGCGATTTCGCCCTTGGCATAGGCTGCGCCAAAGTTGGTAGCCAAGCCCATAACCTCACCGGTGGACTTCATCTCTGGCGAGAGCAGCGTATCGAGCAGGCTGCCATCGGGGCGGCGGAAGCGGTTGAATGGCAAGACTGCTTCCTTGACGGCAATCGGGTGCTCGAGTGGCAGAGAACCACCGTCATATTCGGAAGGAATCATGCCTTCGGCGCGCAGATCCGCGATGCTCGAGCCCATCATGACGCGAGAGGCTGCCTTAGCCAGTGGTACGCCGGTGGCCTTGGAGACAAACGGCACGGTGCGGGAAGCACGTGGGTTGGCCTCAATGACGTAGAGGATGTCATCCTTCAAGGCGAACTGGACATTCATCAGGCCCTTGACGCCAATGCCCTCAGCGAGCAAGCGGGTGGAGGTGCGAACCTTTTCAATGTCCTCTGGTCCAAGGGTCATCGGCGGCAGAGCACAGGAAGAGTCACCCGAGTGGATGCCGGCTTCCTCGATGTGCTCCATGACGCCGCCCAGGTAGACTTCGTTGCCGTCGCACAGGGCATCAACGTCAATCTCGATGGCGGAGTCTAAGAAGCGGTCCACCAGAACCGGGTGGTCCGGAGACAGCTCGGTGGCACGCTCGATGTAGTCTTCCAGCGCCTTTTCGTCGTAAACGATTTCCATACCGCGGCCGCCCAGCACGTAGGACGGACGAACCAGTACTGGGTAGCCGATGGAGGAAGCAACCTCGCGGGCCTCAGCGAAGGAGGTGGCGGTGCCGTATTCCGGTGCTGCCAATTCTGCCTCGTCGAGGACCTTGCCGAATTCGCCGCGGTCCTCGGCGGAGTCGATAGCTGCCGGGCCGGTGCCCACGACCGGAACGCCTGCCTCCTCCAAGCGGGCAGCAAGGCCCAGCGGAGTCTGGCCACCCAGCTGGACAATCACGCCAGCAACGTCACCAGAAGCAGCCTCCGCGTGGTAAACCTCCATGACGTCCTCGAAGGTCAGCGGCTCGAAGTAGAGACGGTCTGCGGTGTCATAGTCGGTGGAGACGGTCTCCGGGTTGCAGTTGACCATGACGGTCTCGTAGCCCTGCTCCGAGAGCTCAAGGGCCGCGTGAACGCAGGAGTAGTCAAACTCGATACCTTGACCAATGCGGTTAGGGCCGGAGCCCAAAATGATGACCTTACCCTTGGAGCCTTCCGGTGCCGGGCGAACCTCGGTCTCGGCATCCGGGTCAAGCTCATAGGAGCTGTAGTGGTACGGGGTCTGTGCTTCGAATTCGCCGGCACAGGTATCTACGGTCTTGTACACGGGGCGGATACCCATGCGCCAGCGCAGGCTACGTACGCCATCCTCGCCGTTGAATTCGGGGCGTAGGGCGGCAATCTGGGCGTCGGAAAGCCCAAAGACCTTGGCCTCGCGCAAAAGTTCCTCGGTGAGCACTGGGGCGTCGATAAGCTCCTGGCGGAAGGCCACCAACGTAGCCAGCTCAGCGATGAACCAGGGATCAACGCCGGAGGCCTTATGTACCTCATCTACAGAAGCGCCGAGGCGAAGGGCCAGCTCGATGTCGTACATGCGGCCCTCGGTTGGGCGCTCCAGGTCCTTGAGCACCGCCTGCAGGTCGGTGGCACGCTCGCCGGCGAAGTACTCATCCGGCTTGGTCCAAAAGCCGTTCGGCTTGTTTTCCAAAGAACGCATGACCTTGTTCAGGCCCGCGATGTAGTTACGGCCGATGCCCATGGCCTCGCCCACGGATTTCATGGTGGTAGTCAAGGTGTCATCGGCACCCGGGAACTTCTCAAAAGCAAAGCGCGGGGCCTTGACAATGACGTAGTCCAGGGTCGGCTCGAAGGCAGCCTTGGTCTCGCCGGTGATGTCGTTTTGCACCTCGTCCAAGGTGTAGCCAATGGCGAGCTTGGCCGCCAGCTTAGCAATCGGGAAACCGGTGGCCTTGGATGCCAGCGCGGAGGAACGGGACACGCGCGGGTTCATCTCGATGACGATGATGCGGCCGTCATCCGGGTTGACCGCGAACTGGATATTGCAGCCGCCAGTATCGACGCCGACCTCGCGGATGATGGCAATGCCCAAGTCACGCATCTTCTGGAACTCACGGTCAGTGAGGGTCAGCGCCGGGGCGACGGTGACGGAATCGCCGGTGTGCACGCCGAGGGCGTCGACGTTTTCGATGGAGGCAACAACTACGACGTTGTCGTCGCCATCGCGCATGAGCTCGAGCTCGTATTCCTTCCAGCCCAGGATGGATTCCTCAATGAGCACGTTGGCCTCGGGGGATGCGGCCAAACCGCCGCCGGCAATGCGATCCAAGTCCTCATTATTGAAGGCCAGACCGGAGCCCAAACCACCCATGGTGAAGGACGGGCGGACTACGACAGGCAGGCCAAGCTTGTCGACGGTCTCGTGGACCTCATCCATGTTGTGGCACACAGCGGAGCGGGCGGACTCACCGCCGATGGAGGCGACGATGTCCTTGAACTTCTGGCGGTCCTCGCCGCGCTCGATGGCGTCAATATCGGCGCCGATGAGCTCAATGCCGTACTTGTCCAAAATTCCTCGGCGGTCAAGTTGAACTGCGGCGTTCAGCGCAGTCTGGCCGCCCAAGGTAGCCAACACAGCGTCGATGGGGTGCCCCTCTTCGCGCTCCTTGACCAGGATCTTTTCAATGTATTCCGGCTCAATGGGTTCGACATAGGTGTGATCCGCAAACTCAGGGTCGGTCATGATGGTGGCCGGATTGGAGTTGACCAGCGTTACGCGCAGTCCCTCTTCCTTGAGCACGCGGCAGGCCTGGGTGCCGGAGTAGTCGAACTCGCAAGCCTGGCCGATGACGATTGGGCCGGAGCCGATGACCAGGACGTGGTTGATGTCGTTGCGCTTTGGCATAGTTATTCTTCCTTTTCCTGGTTGTCTACTTATTTGGGGTGTGGTTAGCCATCAGTTCTTCAAACTGATCGAATAGCGGGTTGGCATCGTGCGGGCCCGCAGCGGATTCTGGGTGATACTGCACGGAGTAGGCCATGCCGTTGCGCAATGCCACGCCCTCCACGGTGTCGTCGTTGAGGCAGATATGAGTGACCTGCGCGGGGCCGAAGTCGGTGGCGAACTCGGCGTCGTTGCTGTTTAGGTCATAGCCTTCCGGCGCCTTCAGCGCGAAGCCGTGGTTCTGGGAGGTGATGTCGATCTTGCCGGTCACGTTATTGCGCACCGGCACGTTGATGCCACGGTGGCCGAACTTCATCTTGTAGGTGTCCAGGCCAAGCGCGCGGCCCAGGAGCTGGTTGCCAAAGCAGATGCCAAAGAACGGGATCTTGGCTTCGAGCACCTGCTTGATGATGCCCACCATTTCTTCGGCCGTAGCCGGGTCGCCCGGGCCGTTGGAGACAAAGACGCCATCCGGGTTATAGGACTTCACCTTGTCAAAGGAGGTATTTGCGGGCACGACGATGGTTTCGATGCCGCGTTGGGAGAAGTGGCGCGGGGTTGCGGTTTTAACACCCATGTCGAAGGCAACGACGGTGTACTTCTTCTCCCCTACGGCTTCAACCGTGTACGGCTCGTCGGTAGAAACCTCCGCGGCGAGATCGGCGCCTTCCATAGAGTCCTGGGACTTAACTTCCTTAAGCAGCTCCTCTACTGGGCGTTGAGCATCTTCGCCGGAGAACAGGCCGGCGGCGATGGAGCCGTAGTTGCGCAGGTGGCGTACCAAGGTGCGGGTATCGATGCCGCGAATGCCAATGACCCCCTGCTTTTCCATCTCTTCGCTCAAGCTGCGCTCTGCGCGCCAGTTGGATACGCGCTGTGCAAGGTCGCGAATAACGAGGCCAGCAACCCAGATGCGGTTTCCGTGGGACTCGTTGTCCTCATCATTCCAACCGGTATTGCCAATGTGCGGCGCGGCGGATACCACGATCTGGCGGTGGTAGGACGGGTCCGTCATGGTTTCCTGGTAACCGGTCATCGCCGTGGTGAATACGGCCTCGCCCAAGGTGGTGCCGGTGGCGCCAAAGCCATAACCGCGGAAGGTGCGCCCGTCCGCGAGAACGAGGATTGCTGGGGTTCTATCAGTCACGTCGTGGCCTTTCTCTGCCATATAGGTGGTTTCAGTGTGCAAGGTTAGTCTTCTTCGGAGGCTGCCAAGTCAAAAGTGACGGCGCCTCGCAAAATGGTGTGGGTAACGCGGGCACCAAATTCTTCGCCAGCGTACGGGTTGTTTTCGGACTTGGAGGCCAGCGTGGAGGAATCAGAAACCCAGTGGTGGTCTGGGTCCACAATGGTCAAGTTAGCTGGCTCGCCTTCTGCGATGGGACGGCCGTGGCCCGGCAGGCGGGTGATTTCTGCAGGGCGCTCGGACATGACGCGGGCAACAAAGCGCCAATCGGCCAAGCCAGTCTCGACGAAGATCTTGGCGATAACGGCCAAAGAAGATTCCAGGCCCAACATGCCAGGGCGGGCATTTTCAAACTCCACGCACTTGTCTTCGGAGCCGTGCGGGGCGTGGTCGGTGGCGACGCAGTCGATGGTGCCATTGAGCAGCGCCTCGCGCAGGGCCTCGGTATCGCGCTGTTCGCGCAGCGGCGGGTTGACGCGGAAAAGGCCATCGTAGGTGCGCAGCTTGTCATCGGTCATCAACAGGTGGTGCGGGGTAACCTCGGCGGTGAGCGGAATATCCTGCTCCTTTGCCCACTTCAGTAGCTCCACGGTGCCCTGGGTCGAGGCGTGGCAGATGTGCACGCGGTTGCCGTAGTCGCGCGCCAATAGGGCATCGCGGGCCACGATGGACTCCTCCGCCACGCGCGGCCATCCGCGCAGGCCGAGCTTGGCCGCGGTCTCGCCTTCGTGGGCGGAAGCACCACCGGTCATGCGGTCATCCTCGGCGTGCTGAGCCAGCAGCACGTCCATGCCCTTGGCGTATTCCAGAGCACGACGCATTAGCTGCGGATCCTGGACGCACTTGCCGTCATCGGAGAACATGCGCACCTTGGCGTCCGAACGAGCCATCATGCCGAACTCTGTAAGGGTCTTGCCTTCCAGGCCCTTGGTAATGGAGCCCACCGGGTGGACGTCGCACAGCGCCAGTGCTTGGGACTTAGCCCATACGGACTCAGCGATGATCGGCTGGTCGGTCACCGGGTTGGTATTAGCCATGGTGAACACTGCAGTGAAACCGCCCTTGGCGGCAGCCTTGGAGCCGGTCTCGATAGTCTCGGTATCCTCGCGACCGGGCTCGCGCAGGTGCACATGCATATCCACCAGACCTGGCAAGAGCACGTTGCCCTGGCCGTCGATGACCTGTGCATCCTCGGCTTCTGCCGTGGTGCCGATGGCAGCGATGATGCCGTCCTTGACCACGACATCGGTGGGCTCGCCTTCGCCGTACAGGCGCACATTCTTAATCACCAGGGGGGATTCCGCCGGCGCGGAAAGGAGACCGGTTTCCGGGTAAGTAGTCATTGTCTCTCCCTAAAGCTGAGTGTGGGTCGCGGTTTTAGATGCCGGCGTTTTCGCCATTGGTCAGCAGGGTAAACAGCACCGCCATGCGGGCGTGCACACCGTTGTGCACCTGCTGTAGGACCGCAGTTTTGTCCAAATCTGCGACGCCGTAGTTAATCTCCATGCCGCGCAGCATCGGGCCTGGGTGCATGACGATGGCGTCCTTGTGCATGGCCGCCGCGCGCTCCTTGTACAGGCCAAAGAGGTTGGCGTATTCGCGGTGGGAGGGGAAGAAGCCGCCGTTCATGCGCTCTTGCTGCACGCGTAGCATCATGATGACGTCGGCGTCTGCGACTTCCGCATCAAAGTCATACGACACGCGCACCGGCCAATTCTCTACTCCAAAGGGCATGAGGGTGGCTGGGCCTACGAGGGTTACGTCAGCGCCGAGAGTGGTGAGCAAATCTACGTTGGAGCGCACGACGCGCGAGTGCAGGCAATCGCCCACAATCTTTACCTTCAGGCCGGCAAAGCCTTCCTCACTGTGCAGTCCTAGGCGTTGGCGCATCGTGACGGCGTCGAGCAGCGCCTGGGTTGGGTGCTGGTGCGCGCCGTCGCCCGCGTTGATCACCGAAGGTCCCTTGCCGTTAGGCGCTACCCACTGGGCCAGCTGCTGCGGCGCACCAGAGGAAGGGTGGCGCATGATGATCGCATCGGCGCCAATGGCGGCCAAGGTAAGGCCCGTATCCTTCAGGGACTCGCCCTTCTTTACCGAGGAGCTGGAGGCGGATAGGTTGATGACGTCCGCGGACATCCACTTGCCGGCCGTTTCAAAGGAGGAGCGGGTGCGGGTGGAGTTTTCATAAAAGAGGGTATAGATGGTCCGGCCCCGCAGGGTCGGCAGCTTCTTTACCTCGCGGCCTTCCAGGGCCTCGCGGAAGCGATCCGCTTCATCCATTAGACCAATAATTTCGCTTCGGTCTAGCTCTGCCATATCGATGAGGTGCTTCATGGTTATGCCTCCCCCGTTTCAGAGCCAGCTCCACTAGTAGTAGCGGCGGCTCGGGTCAATACGACCGCGTCGCGGCCGTCAATCTCGCTGTTGTATACGGTGACATCTTCTTCTCGCGCTGTGGGCAAATTCTTACCCACATAGTCGGCGCGGATAGGAACCTCGCGGTGGCCGCGATCTACGAGGACGGCCAGCTGAATGATGTCCGGACGGCCCACGTCACTCAACGCGTCCAAGGCGGCGCGGATAGTGCGGCCTGAGTACAGCACATCGTCCACCAAAATGACGGTGGAGTTATCGATGCCGCCGGTGGGAATCGTCGTCGGTTGGAGTGCGCGATGCGGCTTATTCAAAAGGTCATCGCGGTAAAGAGTGATATCGAGGGAGCCCCATGGGACTGCAACCCCAGAAAATTCTTCAATTTTGTGCGCTAGGCGCTGTGCAAGTGGCACGCCACCAGAGGGAATGCCAAGGAGAATGACCCGCGGTGCGTCCGCGGAATCGAGCGCCGTTTTTTCAATAATCTGGTGCGCGATGCGTGCAACGGTACGCGAAACATCATCGGAGCTTAAAAGCTCTAGCTTGTTCGCGGTAGCGTCAGTTCCACTCATCGTGACCTCCTTCCCCGCCTCACGGTGCGGTCTTTAAAGGATGCCGGTTGATGGTCTCAAAAATGTCTATGCTGTTAGACACAAAATACTCTAGCACCTTCCCCACCATTTGGGTGAGGGCTAAAAAAGGAGGCACTTCACACAGTGAGTTTTTCCGCCGAACACCTAGTGCCCGCCCCGCGCGAGCAGGTCTGACAATGGCATACCCGCCAAGGCGCTTTAACTCGTCTGAACGCGCCCTTTGCCTTCATGAAACCCATCCAGCAGGCCCAGAGCCTCGGCGATGGCACCTCCACCCTGGGCCTACCGGGCGGTCTGCGCTGGACCGCTCAGCATAAGCTCGCCCAGTTCCGCGAGGGCTATGAGTTCACCGATGTCTGCGTAAACTCCCCCATTCGCAGATTCGCTAAATCGCAGCACCATCACACCTTTGCGGATCACCCGGACGGCACGCTCGTTCGCGATGAAGTCTCTACCCGCATCCCTTCGGCGGCGCTGGAATCGGTCTTTGCTTATCGGCAGCACCAGCTTATTGAGGATTTTTCCTTTCTCCAGCGGCTTGCCGACGCCTCCTTAAACACCCAACCACTAACCATCGCCATGACTGGCTCGCGCGGCAGCGTGGGTGCAGCGCTTACCGCACAATTGCACACCGCCGGGCACACGGTGATCCAACTTGTGCGCGGCACGGCAAGCAAAGGTCAGCGCACCTGGCGACCGGAGCACCCCGATCCCGATCTCCTGCACGGCGTCGACGTCCTCGTCCACCTGGCAGGCGAGCCCATCTTCGGCCGATTCAACGACGAGCACAAGGCCGCCATCCGCGACTCCCGCGTTGGCCCGACCGAGCACCTAGCGCGACTAGCGGGCACTACGGATTCCGTCCACACCATGGTCTGCGCCTCTGCAGTGGGCTACTACGGTGCGGACCGCGGCAATGAGGTCCTCTACGAGGAATCCGCACCTGGCGAGGGCTTCCTAGCAGACGTGGTAGTCGACTGGGAGCGCGCCTGCGAGCCCGCCCGCGCCGCGGGCACCCGCGTGGTCAATATTCGTACCGGCATCGCTATGTCGGGCGGCTCCGGCCTCCTGCCACTGCTGCGCGCCCTCTTTTCCACCGGCCTGGGCGGACCTTTCGGCGACGGTGAGTTCTGGTTCAGCTGGGTCGCCCTCGATGACCTGACGGATGCCTACTTCCGCGCCATCGTGGACGATTCGCTAGAAGGCCCGGTCAATGCGGCATCGCCTAACCCGGTGCTCAACAAGGACTTCGTCAAAGCCCTTGGCGCAGAGTTGCACCACCCAGCCTTACTCCCCGTTCCGCCCTTCGGTCCCGCAATCTTGCTGGGCAAGGAGGGCGCTCAAGAGTTGGCCTTGGCGCAACAACGCGTAAGCCCCACGGTTTTGCAGAACAGTGGACATACGTTCCGCTACCCCACCATCGACGCCGCCTTGGCGCATGAATTGGGTGGTGAAAGCTTGCTGTAGGTACGGGCAATTCGAGTACTCCAGCTGACCCGCCGCGCAGCCCACATCCCAAGGGGGATAGAGGAGATGCGCTACGCAGGCAACAATTCCGATGCCTCCCCCACCACGCTGACCAGCAGCATATCGCGCGCACGCGAGGCCGCAACGTAGAGCAGTGCGCGCTCGCGCTGGAGCGCCTCATCAGCCTCGGCGGGGGCCAGCCCTTTAAACAGGTAGCGCTGCGGGAGAGCCTCGGCATTAACATCGAGGAGGATGACGTGGGTAAACTCCAAGCCCTTGGCGTTGTGCATCGTCATGACCGCCACCGGGCGCTCCGTGGAGGTACGGCGGCCAGCGCTGACAGCGACATCGTGCTCGCCCAACTGGCGGGCAATTTCTTCACCACGCTGATTAGTGCGGGTGAGCACACCGATTGAGACGTTTTCCTCGCCTTGGGTCCACTCCTTGATATGCGCGGCAAGTACTGCAGCTTCCTCCGCCTTGGAGGTCGAATGCAGCACAATGGGTGCCGGTCCCTGGCGCACTGAATGGTATCCGGTGAGCTCATCCACGTCTTCTTCGGAGTCCACCCTTTCAGTGCCTTCCAGAATCGCAGTAGCATAGTCCAGAGGGGAGAGTGTCCGATTCTTTGTGTGCGGGGGCTTGGTCTACAAGTAGTCCGCGAAGCGGTTCACCAGCCTGTCTCTTCCACAAAATATTTCGCAGCCCCACGCAACTTGACATTTACTTTCTCCAGCATGGGCACACGCTCAGCATCCGAAAGCGCCTGTGCGGGTCCTTAGCCTCTACACTGCGGCTGCGTTTGCCAGTGCCGAATTGCTCCTTCCGTTGAGGACGGCAAAGCATGATCAAGTGAGTAATAGTAGATGTCATCTCACGTTTTCTGTTCCTAGAGCGTCTTCACGGTGAATGAGGAAAGGTAATAACCATGACGCACCTACGCCACACACAGATTGAGACGACGCTGGGTGACCTGACATTGGTCGCGGATGGCGAACAGTTGACTGGGTTGTATTTTCCGAAGCATTGGCATCTTCCAGAGGCTTCATTGTCCGGAGAGCGTGTCGACGCGGACACGGATGACGTGTTTGTGCTTGCGAAGGCAGAACTGGACGAATATCTCGCCGGTGAACGCAAGACATTCGATCTTTCGGTGCGGACGCAGGGGGACGAGTTTTCGGAGCGAGTGTGGGCCATGCTGTGCGCGATCCCCTACGGCGAGACCACGACCTACGGTGTACTCGCGGAGCGTCTGGGCAACCGCAGGCTCGCTCAATGCGTCGGCCAGGCAGTTGGGCGTAACCCGGTGAGCATCGTGGCCCCTTGCCACCGCGTGGTCGGTGCGGGCGGATCGTTGACCGGATATGGGGGTGGACTCGACTGTAAGCGATTCCTATTAGAGCTTGAGGAGCCGGCCGGGATTACGAGGTTGGCGACTGTTCTAGAAAGTTGGACCTCAGGTTTTACCTGACTGAACTGGTCTGCAACTTGAGCTTCTGGATAACGCATGACCTTCCGCGACAGGACGAACTATCCGATTCAGCGGCACCGCTGTCCTCCGTATCGTCGATGGAAAGGTCGTCGAAGCCACACAGTTATTCCGGCTGCGCCAACAATTCACACTAACGTCCGGTCGTCCCCAACCTTTAAGGACGCCCCTACGACCTTTAAGGAAGCCCCTACGCAGAAGGCTGGGAATCCTCCTTGCTTCCCTATCGCTCTGGAGTTGCGCCATCACTTCTCGTTGCTTAGCGGCGCGGCCCCTCTTTCAAATTTCAAAGCTCTTCATAAACTTCACAAACTTCAAAGAATTCAAAAACTTCATAAACTTCACAAGACTTCAAAAACCTTGTGGCTTATAGTGAGAGCATGAAGCCAAAGCACACCAATCCCTTTACAGCCACCCTTGGCGCGACTCCCCCGTTGCTGGTTGGTCGCAGCGATGCCATTGATGATTTCGGTTTTGCACTCGATGAGGGACCCGGCGCCCATGAGAGAATCTCTCTCATCATTGGCCCCCGCGGCATCGGGAAAACCGTCCTGCTCAACGCTTTCGAAGATGAAGCACTCGCGCGCGGCTGGCTCACGCTCAGCGATACTGCAACAACCGGTTTTGTTGAGCGCTTCCGCAGCAGCATTATCCAACGCCTGTCCCAGGACAGGAAGCAACTCAAGGGGCTCAACGTCTCCATCCTCGGCATTGGCGGCGGACTTAATTGGGATACCCGCGCTATCGCGGAATCAACATACTCGCTACGCAATGCGCTTAAGGATCTGCTGGCTTATAAACGCGAACTGGACCGGAAAGCCCGCCAGGAGCCCGGCGGAGTGCTCGTAACTCTGGATGAGATGCACCACCAACGCAGCCAAGAGCTCATAGAGTTCGGGGCCACAATACAGCACCTCATCCGTGAGGGTGAAGACATTTCCGTAGTCATGGCGGGCATCCCATCTTCAATCAGGCCGCTGCTTTCCGGGAAGCTAAACAGCCACGGCGATGCCAATCCAGTCACTTTCCTTCGCCGCGCAAACCGCATTGAGCTAGGTAGAGTCTCCGATTCGGATGTTCGTGAAGCATTGGAAGAGCCTCTCCACAGCGCCGCAACCTCATGGTCACAGGACGCTCTTAAAACCGCAGTCGAGGCATGTCATGGTTACCCATTCATGATTCAACTCGTTGGCCAATGCTCATTTAGGGAAAAAGAACGCATTTCGGATGACGGCTCCGAAATTTCCATTGACTCTGCTCAGCGAGCAGTCGCAACTGCGCAGCGCAAGCTCGGCCAGCTTGTCCACGAGCCGGCACTATCGGACCTCTCGAACGTCGACCGAAGCTTCTTGGTTTACATGGCCCAAAATGATGGCCCCACCAAAATATCGGATATCAAGGCTCGCTTCAATAAAACAGATTCTTATGTGGGCAACTACCGCCGCCGGCTTCTCGACGCCGAAATGATCACCACCACCGGCCACGGCGAAGTCGACTTCGCTTTGCCATACATGCGCGACTACCTCCGCGAGCATGCTGCAAGCCTCATCGTTGAGGACTTCGATTCTCAGTAGCAGAAACGCCTTACTCCCCCGTGCGCTGCACGCCGTACCTACACCCCCACGCCCCGAACCCTAAAATTCGCGCAGAGGCACCATCCCGCCCCAAGTTATACCCCCGGCTCGCTAGCGGGCCGCGATGCTCACCACCGTTAGAGTCGTCGCAGTGGTGGAGGGACGGGGCGTTGGCAAGCTCCGCCGGGCGATGGGGCGTGTACCGAGCGCGCGCATGAGCGGCTTACACCGAGCAACCGTGGAGAGCTGCTTTTCGATAATATCCTATGAGGTGATAAAGCTAAGAGGCACCATGAGGAGCTTGTCGCCAAACTGCACCACTAAGCATCACTAAGAAATTGAGAGCCGCAGTCATAGAAATGGTAGCGATTGGCTCGGACGAGCTTGGTCGCGGCCGGGACTGCGGCCACTGTATGACCCGCTCGATTTCCGCAACGAGGTGGAGTGTTAGAAAGTAGAATCGATGACTACTTCCAAGCCCCACACAAATGGCATCGGCGAGAGTGCTGCCGGGTCGGCGTCGATAAGCAGTGCAGCCACCAAGTCCGAAGGTACCGCCTAGGTTGGGTGCTCGCACTGTTTGGGACAGACATGGGTGCCGGCATCCTGCTACTGCCTCTACAGGTGCTCATCGGAGAGCGCCGATCTCACAGCGAAGAGCTGATAATCCAGCGGGTCCGCCAACTTCTACGTAGCCACTTCCAGCTGCTTTTGATACAGCGGCACCGGCGTACGGCGCAGCGTCGACTCCAACCACAAGCGAGTATGGCGAAAATGCGAAGACTCATCCGGGGTCACCGTGACATTGGCTGGGTCGAAAACCGTAATGTCATCGAGCGCCGTGAAGAAGGTAGCGGTGGTATCCCGCACGTAATCACTCACACCACGAGCACGAATGCGGAAGTCATAAGTGGTACGGGTGACATTGCTGACCAGCCAATGCTCGTCGCGGCACTCGATGGTCACGCCGGGGCGAGCTGAGAGAAATCAGTAGAACTACAGGAGGAGCCTGAGGAGATCATGGTGCACAATTTATCATCCGAGTACGACTCGTGTCGTGATTCATCGATAATTTGGGCGAATTTAAAGCGTTTGACTATAGCTGCTTACATGCTGAGTACGCAAGCTCCTATTGAACAGACAAAGAGCCCAAGCGAAGCTCGTGTTGACTCATTGGCTCTCTTCGACGAGCGGCAGGATCTCACCGAGAATTTCAACAGCATCTCCGCGCTTCAATGACTCGTGATGCTTCTGATTACTGTAGGAGCGCAGACAGGAATAACACGATGTGTCTTCACCACACGAACAATCATTGACGCGGTCAAAAGCAGCTCGAAGAACTCGGGGAAATTCGTCGAGGATGGACTTGGTAAAACCTGCTCCACCAGGAACCGCATCAAAAACCACCAGTCGCGGTTCAGGAGCCTCTACCAATGTTGCGCCCAAATCATCGCGTGAAATCTCCAACAATCCTGACGCAGCCTCTAAAACCGCATACATCGTTGCCAAGAGCGCTTCTGTTCGCCTGTCGGCACTCCGAGGTAGACCGATAATCGCAACATCTGTTTGATACGAATGCTCCAGCGCATAGCGGTTGATGGCACCATAACAATCGCGACCAGTTCGCGGATTCTTGTGAACCTTACAGCGTTCTTGATCAGACCAGCCGCAATCCTGACAAGTCCAGAATCCACTGCGCCCAAGTCTGCTCGCTCCTCGGTTGATGGCGGTCAGCGTTGCACGCTTTCGGGCCTCCACCCACATGAATCCAGTTTGGCTTCCATATTCTTGCCGACAAAAAGCCTCCTCACCAGGATCTGTGATGTATTCTTCGCGGAAAAAACGAGCGCGCGGAGGTGCCGCACCAACATTCTTAGGCTCCCGGCCCGCTACAAAACCAAACTTGGGTTGGATAAAGGCTTCCCCAGGGCTTTCAACTAATTTGCCGCACTCTTCGCACACAAAAGGCGCATCATTTATTCTTCGGTACTTCCGACGGCAGTTTCCACACGAAACTAGGAATCCTGTTGGGAGGGCACGGCCGGGCATAGTACGAAGACCAACAGATTCCCATAACTTTCCGCCAGCGACTACCGAGTTGCCCGGAGCGTACTCTCCAATTGCCAAAGCCAAATCTCGAGCAAGTCGAATGCTCTGAGAATCTGAATCAAAAAGGGTGACCATTTCGACGGTGTCTACTGGGAATCCATACTTGGGAAGTAAGTTATAGGCTCCCAAAAAGCCAAGAGTGTTTTGCTTTTCAAGCGTGCTGATGGTTCGTTCCAAGACATTTGCAGCACTAAACTTCTTCTTCGAGCTCAAAAGATCTCGCTCTTCAGAAATCACCTTAATGTCATCAGTGAGAGAGCACCCAACCTCAGAAAACAGCGACAAATAATTCTCAACCCAATCCCGCTGAGAAAGCTTAAGCGCGGTGTACGTAGTGGGAGGAACGATCCTTTCCAAAGCATCCGAAACGCTAGGAGGAACCGGCGTTAGAAACTCTCTGAGCAGCTTTACCGACTCGCCGTCATCAGAAAATAGCCCGCCGGCCATCCTCCATTTGCTCCACAAATCACTGTGTGACCTGAGGAATTCAGCAAATGCTACAGAATAGCAATGCCGTAGGGCAATGCGCTCGTTTTCAATGTTCAGATAAGGCGCCCGCATTTCACCGTCGATCATTTCAGTTGGATTCTTATAGACAGAGAAATCGTGCGCAGCGCGCCGCGCAAACGTCAAAACAAAGGCGGAGGAACCAGTCCGGCGTCCAGCTCGACCAGCACGCTGAACATAGTTTGCCGTTCGCGGCGGAACGTTTCGAAGCAGAACCGACTGAAGAGAGCCCACGTCCACTCCAAGTTCAAATGTGGTTGAACAGGACAAAACGTTGACCTTGCCTTGGACAAAATCTTCTTGTACCTTCGCTGCTTTTTTCGGAGTCCATTGAGCAGTGTGTTCGAGAGCACGCAGATTCACAATCTCAAGGTTTTCTGCGAGCCAAGCATAATGGTTCTTCCGGTTTTCATCAGAGAACGGTTCAAATGGCACCAAAGTTCCCTCGCATTTTCCATTTACGCAAAGGTCCAGACAATTGAACTCAGTAACCACATGACAAATACTGCACTTGTACCAAGTGGTTGACTTGCCAGAGGCAAAGCGAAGGGCCGAATAATCAAGCTGACGGTCAACACCATGTTTCCTTACAATTTTCGAAAGGCCTACGTCCACGAAGCCCTTCCACACAAAGCTCAGTAGTTGTTCGGCATTTTCCCGCAGCTTGTTCGACGGAATTCCGCACTTGTTGAGAAGCTTGAGGATGTATTCAATGCGGTTGTTGGTGGTATGCGCTCGTGCGGGCAGCCACGACAGTTGGGTCCGATCTGCCGCCTGGATGTGCTCCTGAAAATAGTATTCATGGCGCCTAGGAAGGAACTCATCCGAACTCGTGTCCACTTCGTCAGGATGGGTAACGGCAAATCTTGTTCGAAACTGCGCAGCCAGTACATTCAGTAAGCTCAATGCAGCTTCATCGGAGCCTACCAATTGAGCAAGTCGTCCGAATACCTCCATCTGACTCAGCCTGTCGCTATCAACTCTGACACTCATCAACCCCATGCCATTGAGTGACTGGCGAGTCGCCTGGGTGGTTAGCTCCGAGAAAAGCCAATTACCAATCAGCTTCTTACGCGTGAACTCATCGAGTGACGACGAAATAACCACATTTTCAAGTGCGCATTTAACCATGTAGTGCATTAAACTCTCGGCTGTTAACACTTCATGTGCACGCTCGTTGTTGAGAACTTCGAAGATGATGCGGCGCTTCATCAACTCATGATGGGTTCGTTCTAGGTATGGCGCGGCAAAAGCAGCGGCCTGTCGGCTATCGGAAAAGGCCAGAAGCTTTCGTCCCTGGCCTATCTCACCTAACATTTCTTCATCAGGCGGAAGCAAGTCGTAAAGACTGGTTGCCAGGACTGCCGGAGCTGCATTCACATCAGTCGTCAAGCGTCGGATTACATTTGAGTCTTTATGCCCGCATAAGGCGCATCGCGTCTGCACATCAGCGGATTCGGTGTAGACCAAGACATCTTTCATCCGTGCAGATGTATTACCGCAAACGCATGAGGTTGTACCGCGAGGCGCTAGCTTTCCGCAGTCTGTACAAAGTGCGTACGGCTTGGTCAGGTGAGATTCTTCAGGACCGCCTTGAGCGTTTCTCGCGGTTGCCTCATCAGGACTCTCGGTATCGTCGTCTGCGTCAACGAGCCATTCCTCTTTAGCAACAGAGAGGGCTGCCCAGGCGAACTCGACATTCTCACCATTTGTAGTCGGAGGAACGAACTCTTTTGGCTCCTGCCTTCCACTAATTTTCTGACCTAGAAGGTGTACTCCGCCACAACGCTTGCACGTTCCAAATTCATAGACGTTTCGAGTTCCGCATTCCGAAGTCACACGCCGTTCTAGAGAAATGCGGGAGTTTCCGTCCTCGAGGAAGTCAATGAATGCACCCTCCGTGGCTTTGACAAACATGTGATAACGAGCTGACAGTACAGGTACTCCCGCTTGTGTTGTCGTATTACCTAGATTTACGAGGTTTTTCAGTTTCTCTCTTGAAACCTCAGGGGCGTCATCGGGCCAGACCTGCTGAGCTGCAATCGACATGTCAGTACTAGATTCCAACAACAAGCTTCTTAGGCTAGTCACATGTCGCTCAGTGGCAAGAGAATCAAAACTGTCACCGTCTCTCGCGTCCAGAGCCTGTTGCAATTTTGACGGTTCAAGGAAGACATCTTCATCAAATGACCACGTTCCCTGGTCCGCAAACTTCTTTTTCGACGCAAATACGATGTCTTGGTGGTCTGAATTACTCTCATCCCACTCAAATGCGCCGCCGAAAAAGGAAGTGCCGAACGCCGTGATTTCATCTTTTGAGCCCTGAAGAGAAGCTGACGTTGCGATGTATTGCAGCTCCCTATCGCGGGAGACGCGATCCTTCAGTCGCCGAAGGAGTAAGCCCACTTCGCTGCCTTGTGCTCCTGCGTAAACGTGGGCTTCATCAACCACGATTCGCCTCCAATTGCCCGCGGCAGCACCATCAAAGAATGAATTATCTGTCGGCCGCAGGAGCAAATATTCAAGCATTGCGTAATTGGTCAGCAGTATGTGTGGAGGATTGGCGCGCATTGCCTCACGGCTAATTAGCTCGTTAGGCAATGGTTCCGCGCCAAACTGCTCTCGGTACTCCTCAAGGGCTTCTTCCTGAGTTTCGCGCGTCTCGCCGGTATATCGACCGAAGGTGAGGTCTGGCATCTTTGCCAGAATCTTCCGAAGCCGTTCCACTTGGTCATTAGCAAGTGCATTCATTGGATAGAGCAGCAATGCGCGGACGCCAGCATCTAACGTTCCAGCCTCTCGCTCTATCAGCAGGTCATTGATAATGGGAATCAAAAACGTCTCAGTTTTTCCCGATCCGGTTCCTGTCGAAACAATAACGTTTCGCCCCGCATTGATTTTTCGGAGAGCAGTTTCCTGATGCTTATACAACGGACGAGACGGCGGAAGATACTCACCTAAAAGTGCAAAATCACGATGAAGCTGGCCTTCAGCTATCAGCTGTTTCGGGATATGGCCTGATTCAAATGGCGGCGTGATTTGGAGAATTGGACCTTCAGTAAGGCCTGACGCCCCATCAATCGTCGAATTAAGCGAAGCGGCAATTTTGCTGTCTTGGGGATTTAACAAAGTCTTGAGGTACCTACGGTACGACGCTGAAATCTGTTGTGCAGCCGTAATCGGATCAACTGACCGGGCGGCACCGGTACTCTTCCCATCCGTATCGGAATCCTCGCCCCCTCCAATTCCCGAGAAAAGTTCGTCAAAATCTACGTTTCCCATGGCAACTCCTGCTTTAATGCCCGACAAAATGCAAAGATTGGCTTAATGCTTCAGCGGTAACCAGATCTAATTCAAAGATTTTAGGCGCGTACTCAGACACGCGCGCTAGATCTGGTCCAATTTCCTGCAGCCGCACAACCGTCTTCTCTAGTGGCCACTCTCGATTCGCCACCATACGGCTAGATACGTTGGTCACGTAAGAAATGAATGGCAAGTACCGAGACATCGAATGAGATGGTTCCTCATCATCCAGTGCCTGTTGCTCCAAAACGTTTGCGGTGTGAATAATGCTGCGGTCCACCCCAACGCGGCTTAGATGGTCGAGCAGTTTTCGAGTTGTCGAATATAGAGAAGTGATCGTTCCCAGCTGCAACAGCTGTTCATTGGATCGCAGCGCTTCCGCAAGTGCTAATCGACGTACATCGCTTTGGGCTACGGTCAAGTTGTCTCTTCCAGTCGTGAGAACCTCCCACAGGATCGTAGACCCCTGGGATGCTACCCAGTGAAGAGACTGAGATAGCTCGTCTCCGTCTGGCTCCGATACTTTTAGGTAGGCAGCATCAGCAATTTCCTCAAGCAACGACACAGTTCTATCGGTGTTCGGAACTGCGAAAGTATCGGTAGTTTGTATGCTTCTCGTGACGATTCCGCTTTGAATTAGCAAGGGAATCAATGACTCTCGGCGGAGATTCTGTGAAGCCCACACATCGATCGCAGCGCGTGGCGACTTTTGCAACGCGCGAGTCATCCTTTGAAATACCGCGTCACATCCACGGCGCTTATAAGCCTCTTGAAGTATTCCCAAACTGCGCCAGATCTTTAGAATCGCTCTCTTATCCAGCTGGATATCGCTTATCTCCCCAAGCAAATAGAGCGGAAGCTGATAATTCAGGTCATCACTAATTGGAAACCCCTCGCGGTTGATATGGAATGCACGCTTAGACGGTCGATTGGGAGGACGGGTATCAACCAGGAAGCCTCCCTCGCGAAAGTCCACGATAAGTGGTCCGGAATTATTCAATTCTTGTGGTAAAAGAAATCCGGTCTGCGTTCCTTCCAAGGAAATGGGGGCACGGTCAAGGTCACCAAGCAACCATGCCCAAGCAAGCAAATCCCTCTCCTGTCCAGGTTGTTGGACTAACAGCTCCCCAGAATTTTCTTCTACCGAAAGCACCAAGGGGCGGCGAACAAGGTTGGCAATGCCTGCAGACACGAGTGTCTTCTCAGCCTCTGCGCGGTATTTCTCGATGCGCTGATCATGTCGCAGCTTGAAGTATTCTCTCCGTTCCCTTTCTCCTAAGGAGTTTTCATACGTTGCCCGACTAAGCCGTGACCAAATTAAAACCAGCTTCGCACCTTCTAGTTTTCCCATGCCGGAGTCAATAGCTCGATTCGTAATCCGAAGGGTTTTCCGGCCTAAAACATTTGCATTACCCTGTTCAATTTCGAATAATTTCCGTGACTTTCCGACCGAAGCAACCAGAACGAAACGTGCACACGGTAATGCCTCGGGAGCTCGTACAACGACGGCAGCATCAGGGTCCAGATTCTCTACTTCGAGAGTAGGAGCGTCTGCGACCTCGGCGGGAACCGCACCTAGTTTCTTAGTTCGCACCATAAGGGATTCCGGCACGATGTCCACTTCCAGCTCAAAACCAGTCTCTGTCGAGAAAACCTCCCGCCGAGAAGCTTCCCTATTCCCTAGGGATTGCGCACCGACAGGAAAGCTCATTTTCTTCTGTGATTCGCACCGTAGGGAATACGACCACTGCGTGAACTTGTTGGACGTATCTTGGAATCTAAAAGGCATTGCCGATGGACCATCCGAACTTGCCGATAAAACGAGCCCTTCAGCAACGCTAAAAAGCATGGAGTCTTGCATAACGCCGTTCCGAGAAAGACTCACATTGAACCGCCCTAGCCAGGGATCTTCAAACTGTTCTGCTTCGAAGAGCTCCCACTCCTCGATCGGCATTGTCTGCTCAACTTCCATATCTAAGACGTGCTCCGGCTCACCATCGACAGGCATGTAAACAATTTCAATGTTCCATGAGTCGCCGACTTCTCCCGCGACTTGTACCCGCGGAGATTCGGTGTAAATGGGTTGCAAATCTCGCCCACGCGCATGCTTAAGCTTTGGGACTTCAGTAATCCAGTTAAAAAGTTGAGCAGCACCAACTGGCACGATTACCGGGTCACTATCTGGAAGCTCAAAGCGTACTGAACGCGTACGTTCAAGGTCTATTTCTCGAGTGTCCCACCCCAACCAATCGGCGTGAGCAGCGATTGAGGAACTCGTCACGTCTTCGCCGCGCTGATCCACAGCTTTAGTACCTACTGGTCCTACCAGCGTATAGGTGGCGGATCTAATACCTCCCCCAACCGAAACCAATCGATTCGATCTGGACACTAATAAAAAGGGGAATTTGCTCGTAATACCAGCAAATTCAAAAGTCTTAGACTCAGGGCTGTCCAAGGTGACGGATATTTTCCTAAAGGGCTCAGATATCACTATCCACTGCGATTGTTCATGTCCTGCCACAGCACGGACCGAATTAGAAGTTCGAATGCCACCGAGATCCTCGATCTCGATTTCCCAACAGTCTGAGTCCACCCCACGTTCAGTCACAATTGACGGGATTTCAACAGCAAAGGAGTTGCTATCAGGGATAAAAACTACAGCGGGATGTCGTTGCCGGGACGAAACTGGAACATCACGACCGTTCTCAACCATGTCCACGAGCAAGTAGAATGCCAACGAAGGTATGCCGTGAGTGCCTTCAAACGAAATAGAATCAAATTGGGCGTTGTTAAAATACGCGATCAATTCAAGCACTCTGGTATACAAATCCCGAGCAAAGTCAGGTTCATTAGTCACAAACTCACGCAGAGATTCTCGGTCCAACACTGATGTTTGAATCGCAGCGATTAGCGCTACGGCTCGGTCATCCATCTCCGCGTCATTCGCATGCCAACCTCTTTTTTGTGCAAAATGCACGATATCAACAACTTGCGATGAGGTAATTCCCGCGTGAAGAAGAAAAAGCGAAACGTACTCGTTCGCCCCAAGGTCTACATTCTCAAATGGGTTGAGTGAGAGAAGGCTCAACACTCTTCGGATCTTCGCTCTGATTCGCCGCTCAAATTCATCCTGCGGCTCAACTCCGACCAATTCCCAGAAGGTGGGCCACACCGTTCCTTCACGAGTGCTTTGCATCGCGGCACTAACCAGCGCACCAATAACGATCCGTGGAAACTTCTCAATCAATTGATCCACTGAACGGCCCGATGAAAAATACATGGCTAGCTCAGAAGTAAGCCAAGAATACTCATCCACGCTTAGATCTAATTCAAAAAAGAGAACCTTTCTAGGGCGACTTTGCTTAACAAGCTTTGACAACTGCCGTGACAAGTCATTCTCAACATGCCTAAGCCTGTCATCTAGGTTCGCCAAAATTGAAACAGTGTCAACAAAGGAGGTCTTTTTGGCGCTTTGATGCAACACGGAGGAGAGATTGTTCGACATTCTACGTATTCTAAAATGCCGAGGGGACAGCGGTCTACCTTTTCAACAATTAGGTACTAATTTCGAATAGATCGTCCGCCTTGCAATTGCTTACTCATCCCATCTTCTCCCTCAGCACCAACATTTCTGCCGTCCGGTCACCACCTATAGTTCAATATCAACAGACCGAGCATTTCGTTGTTTTGTTTGAATAGCTCACACAATCTCCGTCTCTCACGAATTTAGCAACTTCCCCAAAGTCCAGGGCCTATCTTCAGGCGCAGTGTCGTCACTCGAACACATCAACGCCCTCACGTGGATAGATGTCAGAAGCACGCGATACTCTAAAGAGGTATCAATTCTTTCTCGTCACTCTAGGAAGGTCTCTCTCCATGGTCTCCATCTTCCGCACTGTCTCGTGGGAAGTGCAGCAACTTGTTAATGACGTTCACTCTGGGAAGATTCAACTTCCAGATCTCCAAAGGCCCTTTGTCTGGCCCGCGTCGAAGGTCCGTGACCTTTTTGATTCGATGTACCGCGGCTACCCAGTAGGCGAGCTTATGTTTTGGGACGTTGCTGCCGATGGTGAGTCTCGATCAATTTCAGATGATGCAAATTTCATCGGCCAGCACCAGATTATTGATGGCCAACAGCGCTTGACCAGTCTTTACGCCGCAATAAAAGGTTTTCCTGTGCGGGACGTTAACTATAACAAGAAGCAGATCCGTATTGCATTCAATCCATTTAGTGAGAAGTTTGAAGTTCGCACACCACCAATTGCCAAATCCCCGGAGTGGATCGAAGACATTTCGACCTATTTCGCTAGCCCCTTCAAGGCAACAAAGGCATTCTTCAAGAGGTATGAAGAATCCGGGGGAACTCTCAGCGATGAAGAAGAAGAGGCAATTCATGACGTCTTTAGCAAACTGTCTGGGTTAGATAAATATCAGTTCAATGTCGTCCACCTTCAGAGCGAGGCTGACAAGCGCCTCGTTGCTGACGTCTTCGTGCGCATCAACTCCGAAGGAGTTCGGCTGAAGGCTTACGACTACATTCTGACGTGGCTCAGCGTCTTTTGGCCTGAAGGCCGTGAACAAATCGAAGAGTTTTCACGCAACTCCCGTATGTCCCCAGCCCATGCAAGCTCCGCTCTGGGGAAGGAAATTCGGTGGACGGCTCACAACCCCTATATTGACGTTGAGAACGGCCACCTCGTTCGTGCAATGGTTGCTGTCGGGCAGCGACGAGGCCGACTGCAAGATGCGTACGCAGCCCTTCAGGCAAAAGAACGGCACACCGGCCGCGTGAACTCTGAGCGCCAAGAACGCGAACTAGGACTCCTCAAAGACGCTCTTCCGGTCGTCGTGAATCCCACGAACTGGACGGAATTCATTCGTTCGATTCAAGCGGCTGGATTCCGAACCAATCGGAACGTCACTTCGCACATGAATATCATCTACTCTTACGTGATCTTCTTGCTTGGACGCAACGATTTCGGTGTCGAGCTCGCTCGTCTTCGCGCGCTGGTTGCCCGCTGGCTCTTCATGTCGCAACTCACCGCCCGCTACACGGGCTCGTCTGAGTCCCAAATTCAAAAGGACCTCGACCAGATTGCTGCGCTGAACAAAGGCGATGCGGATGGCTTCGAAGAGCTGCTTAACCGTACGATTAACACTCAACTCACCGAAGACTACTGGCGTTTCAATCTGCCGCAGAACTTGGTTACGTCCGGCGCTGCCCTATCACCGCATTACCAGTGCTACCTCGCTGCACTAAACATCCTGGATGCAAAGATGTTCATGCTCAACGAGCGCGTCCGTGATTGGATGGACCCCAACCAGCCCGCGGCTAAGGGCACCGAAGGCCACCATCTATTTCCACGCAAATACCAGGAAAAGGTTTTGGGGATTACGGACTTCAAGCGCATCAACCAGGTGGCTAACTTCGCTCCCACTGATTGGGCTACCAACATCCACATTTCGGATCGCGCCCCAAAGGACTATTGGCAGGAACTCGTCGATAAGCGCTCGCAGGGTGAGGAATGGCTGAAACAACAGATGTACTGGCATGCCATTCCAGAAGGTTGGGAAAACATGGCCTACGACGAGTTCCTTTCCAACCGCCGCAAGCTCATTGCCCAAGTTATACGTGATGCTTTCGCACACATCACCGCCGACTCTGCGCCGGTGATGTCTACGCCTGACGTTGAACAACGTGCCGGGTCTAGGACCCTTCAAGAGTTCTTTGAGGCCGAACTGTTGAAATCCGGCGACCTTCTCGATCCGGTTGATCCAGATTGGATTGTTGATGCCGTCATTAATGAGGACGGCCACCTAGTCATCGATGGCATCAATGTTTTTGACTCGCTGGATGAAGCTGCGCACTCCCTCGGCGTGACGAACCTCAAGGGCGAAGAGTTCTGGGCCTTGGAAGATGGCGATGACTTGGTACCGCTTTCCAGATTGTCCGCTAGTTCATAGGCGGTTTTCTTCCTTCTCGCCAGAGATTTGTGTCCGTGACACACCGTCTTTCTGGCCTACTCGATTTCCGAAACGGGGTGGAGCATAAGAAAGCAGAGTTGATGACTACTGCCAAGCCCCATGCAGATAACACCTCTTGGAGCTGTGTGCTCGCGCTTTTTGGAACGACGGCAATGGGTGCCGGCATCCTGTTACTGCTTCTACAGGCGCTCATCGCAGAGCGCCGATTTCACAGCGCAGAGCTGATAGTCCAGCGGGCCCGCCAACTTCTGCGTAGCCATTTCCAGCTGTTTTTGGTACAGAGCGGCACCGGCGTGCAGCGCAGCGTGGATTCCAGCCACAGGCAGGTGTGGCGAAATTACGGTGACTCATCTGGGCGGACGGTAACTTTCGCTGGGTCAAAGACCTCAATGTCATCGAGTGCGGTAAAGAAGGTGGCGGTGGTATCGCGTACGTAGTCGCTCACGCCGCCGCCCGGATACGGAAGCCGTCGGTGGTGCGCGCGACGTTGCTGACCAGCCAGTGCTCGTCACGGCACTCGATGGTCACGCCGGGGGCTAGCTGAGAGAAATCGGAGAGACTCATGGACTCCGAGGTAGCAGCGAGGGTGGGCTCCGCTGTGGTTTGTCTCGCTCAGATGCTCAAGCCTAGTGATTGCTAATGCGTTTTACCGCTGCCCGTCCTCAGCTGGGCAGTCCACTAACACGTATGTGCACCACTGGACTTGCGGAAAGGGAAACTGCGCCCCGGCTCAATCGGCCGTCGGCCACGTCGCGTTGTGAGCCAAGTGACGGACAAGACCCGCGACATTCCTGGCTTGCCGGAAAGCATCAGTTCAGTTAGGTAAACTAGTAAAGGTTGACCTTTATCCCCGATTAGTACATGGATTGAGACTACTTAAGTGTCTGAAGAACCAACCCTGTATCCCGATACGCCGGTAGAGCCTGTAACTCTCGAGCGCATCGGCGAGATCTTTGCATCCGAGAACCTGGAATACCGCCTCGAAGAGCAGCCAGTGAGCGAGGAAGAAACCGTGCAGATCCTGCGCACTGGCTTCTCCAACGTCGCCATCGCCATGCAGGTGCGCGATGATGTGCTCGTGGCGGATTCTGTTTGGCGCGGCAATGTGCCGTCTTCTGAAGGTCCAAGCCTGCTGATGGTGCTCAACCAGTGGAACCAGCAGCACTTCGCGCCGACCCTGCGCTTCTTTGAAGCTGCCGAGAATAACCTCGCCGTCTCGGGCGTGCGCGAGATCAACATTGCCCACGGTTTGTCCCGCAACCAGATCGGCGCCTTCGTGATGTCCACGCTGGATTCTATGCTGCAGTCCTTCGCCTTCGTGGAAGAACACTACCCACAGCTCGTGACTTGGGAGGAGCACAACCATGACTAATGCCTCTACCGAAAACAACCTGCCGGAGATTACCCTTGACCGCGTTGTCGAGGCCATGCGCACCTTCGATATCGATTTGACCAAGATGGACAGCGATGTTGAGGCAGCCACCGCCAATCTCAACGGCCTGCCCACTATGTTCGCGGTTCTTGATTCCGTGGTTATTGTCCGTTGCGATGTGCCTACCGACGCCGCCTATTCCAAGGCCGACGCCGGCCTCTTCCTCGCGGCTAACCAGATCAACTCCGTTGCCTTCGGTGCGCGTGCAGTTATCTCGGAGCACGATGACATGCTCGTGGTGCGCACCGAGCGCGATATCCCTGCCGCCGCCGGCATGACCGACGAGCAGCTGCAGGCAGCCTTGAAATCTGCAGTAGACGGCGTAATCCGTGGACAGGACGCCATGGTCTCTGCTGCGGAAGAAATGGCCAAGCTTGGCTCCGAAACTGCTGGCAAGGCCGGCGCGGAAGGCAAAAACTCCGGTGCTGGAGATGCCACGAGTTAACTAACGCCGCCTAAGAAGCAAGCTCCCTTAGCCTTCCATTCCTCATGCGAGATTGGGCGGCAGAAAGGGAGCTTTTCTTGTGGACATTCACTCGGCGTCGAGAATGCGTTGGCGTTCTTGCTCAGGATCAAAATCCGGTGCAGGCCAAGAAAGCTCTAGGTGGCGCAACGCGTCCACGATGAGGAATTTCAACGCCATGCGGGCGTATTTCTTATTGTCCGTGGGGAGGACATACCACGGTGCCCAGATTTCATCTGTTCGGCGAATGGCATCTTCATAAGCAGCCATGTACTCGTCCCAAAATCCGCGCTCCTCAATATCGGATGGATCGTATTTCCAATATTTGTCCTCGCGTTCGGTGCGCTCCAGGAGGTTTTCTTTTTGGAACTGCGGAGAGATATGCAGAAATATCTTTAAAATCTTAACGTTGCGGCCGGCAAGTTCCTGCTCATAGTCCCGTATGGCTGTAAAACGGCGGTCCACTTCGTCTTCGTCTACCCATTTATGTACCCGCTGGATGAGCACATCTTCATAATGGGAGCGGTCGAACGCCACAATCTGGCCCGGCAAGGGGTCATGTTTGCGAATGCGCCACAAAAAGTCGTGCGCCAATTCCTCGTCCGTCGGTTTGCCAAAGCCCACAGTTTTGGTGCCTTGCGGGTCAAAGACCGAAAAGACATTACGGATGGCGCCGCCCTTGCCGGAGGTATCCATCCCTTGCAAAACCACCAGTAAAGACGGCGCGCTACCTTCATGCGCGCGGCCATTAGCAAAAAGACGCTCTTGGAGCTCATAAAGCTCTTCGTCGTAACGTGCAAAGCGAGCAGCAAGATCGGCCTTAGAGCCACTAAAACCTGGCGTAGCGGCAGGGTCTACATCAGCGAGGCGGAAGTTCTTCCCTGCTCTCAGACCCAGCGCATCATGAATCTTGAATTTGCCCATGCCTGCCATGGTACAAAATACCGCCCGCCGCCAGCCTGGTGTTTCTACCAAGCCGACCGCAGGCGGAAAATTGGCTCACGATAAAAGGGCGCGAGTACTACTCGACGGTGCTACTCGGCCGAGTCTTCCGCAGATTCAGAATCCTCATCAGTCGCGGTTGCGTTGCTCGCAGTCTCTGCCGATTCGGCTGGTGGAACGGCATCCGTCGTGTCCTTAGCCGCAGCAGCATCGTGTTCCTCTTCCTCTAGGCCCTGGTGTTCTGCAGACATCGGGCTTTCGGCGGAGCGGGACTGCGCCACATCGTCCAATACCGCGTGGATATACGGTGCTGCCTGCTCATTGGAGTACTGAGAGGCGATTTCCACACCTTCCACGACCGCAGTAGCGGTAGGAATATCGGGATTGAAGAGTAGCTCCCATACCGATAGGCGCAGGATCGCGCGGTCAACGGCCGGAATGCGGTGCAGTTCCCAGTCCTCGGCAAGGAAGCGAGAGATGGTGTCATCGATGGCATCCAGCTCTTCAGCGACGCCCTTGACAATCACCTGCGTGTATTCGGCCACGGGCGCTACCGCATTGCGATCCTCACGTGCCAAGGCGATGCGATCCTCCACGATGGCAACGGGGTCAACGTCCCTGTTTTCTGCTTCGTAGAGGATATCGGCGGCACGACGACGTGCACGGTACCGCGCGGTGTGCCGCTTGTAGTTGATATCGCGCTTAGGGGTGTTATCAGACACAGTCAGATGCCCTAGTTATTAACGCGGGAGAGGTACTCGCCGGTACGGGTATCAATCTTGAGAACGTTGCCGATCTCGATGAACAGCGGAACCTGGATTTCAGCACCGGTTTCCAGGGTGGCGGGCTTGGTGCCGCCGGAAGAACGGTCACCCTGCAGGCCAGGTTCGGTGTGCTCTACCTTGAGGTCTACGGAGATAGGAAGTTCTGCAAAGAGTGCCTCATCCTCGTAGAAGGAAACCTGAACGCGCATGTTCTCCAGCAGGAAGCGAGCGGCATCGCCGAACTTCTCCGGCGGGAGCTCGAACTGCTCGAAGGTCTTTTCATCCATAACAACGTAGCTGGTGCCATCGTTGTACAGGTAGGTCATATCGCGACGGTCCACGGTAGCGGTCTCTACCTTTACGCCAGCATTCCACGTCTTGTCCACGGTCTTACCGGAGACAACATCCTTGAGCTTGGTACGCACGAAGGCTGGGCCCTTGCCCGGCTTCACGTGCTGGAACTCAACGATCTGCATCAGTTTGTTGTCGATCTTCAGAACGAGGCCGTTCTTGAAATCAGTAGTATCAGCCATTGCGGTTAAACTCCCGAAAATTGTGGACTAAAGGTTGAAAACAATGTTTAAGCCTACCGGACAACTGCCCCTTGGGGTATTACCGGTCCCCCGTTTCTGCCCCACAGTATTCTGCGGAGTAGCTTTTGGGGCCTTTCGTCTGCCCAAGGCGGATTGACGCGCGGGCAATCAATGGTTTTTATCCAGCAATAACTCGCTGTACGATAGGATTTTGCTTTATTGATTTTTCACATACCTACCAAGGATTTTTGCGATGCCTCTCAAGAAGCTTTACGCCGCGGCTACCGCTACTGGCGCAGCCGTAGCAGCACTCTCCGCCCCGCAGGCCTTGGCGGCAGACGCCCAGACCGTGATGTTCGGCGATTCTGTCTTTGCCAACCCAACCTATGGCCAAATTGGCACCACCTCGAGCCTGTCCCCCTCGGCAAGCACTACGCTCTCTTCTGCCACCCACGGCATCGAAGACGCTCCTGGCGCGCCATCCCCGCAGGGCTGCCCGCAGGGTCAGAGTAATGTTGGCCGCGAATTGGGGCGCGTTTCAGGTCAGCACGTAGCCAACTACGCATGCTCTGCGGCGAAGGCTGCCGGTCACTCGCACCGCAAGGACTTCGGTGAGCAGATCAACGGAGCCATTGCCAATAATGATATTAATGGCGAAACGAAGAACGTTTTGATTCAGTTTGGCGCCAATGATCTCCAGGAAATCCTGCGCCCATCGCTTTCTTCTTCTAACCCCTACTACGACGGCATGAAGCATTCGATCCAGCGGATTCGCCACGCCGCCCCGAATGCGCGCATCACCGTTGTAGGCTATCCCGCTATCTCCGCCCGCAATGGCGCGGTATGCCCGCTGCGTACCTCCGCACCGGGTTCCTCTGAAGCCGGGTTCAACATGGACTACGCGGGCCTGGTTCGCACCGGTGAGGACCAAGTCAATAGCGCCATGTACAAGGCAGCACGCGCAAACGGCGTGCAGTACTACAACCTACGTGCCGACTCCATTGATCACGGCATGTGCGCGCCGGACAGCACTCGCTGGATTTCCGGCAAGTGGGAGTACTCCGTACCGCACAACCTCTTTAATCACCTCACGCACCTGGGCAACCGCAACGTCGCCCAGCTGCTTAACTCCAAGGTGCTGGCTCACTAGGCGGGCAGTTCAGTAAATTCCTTCGTCGCGGCGGTAATGATCTTCGGTGCGCCATCGGTAATGATGAGCGTATCTTCGATGCGCACGCCGCCCTTGCCTGGCACATAGATACCTGGCTCGATGGTCAGGGTCATGCCGGCGGCGAGTTCGCCCTTACCGGTCTGTGCCGCGAACGGAGCCTCGTGGACGTCGAGGCCCACGCCGTGGCCTGTCGAGTGCACAAAGTAGTCGCCGTAGCCCGCGGCGGAGATGACATCGCGGCAGGCGGCGTCGACGTCGGCAAGCTTAGCGCCCGGTACCGAGGCTGCCACGCCCGCCTTTTGGGCGCGGAGCACCACATCATAGATTTCCTTGGCAAAATCATTCGCCGTGCCAACGACGTAGGTGCGGGTGCAATCGGAGTTGAACCCGCGCAGGTGCGCACCGAAATCGATGGTCACAAGGTCGCCGTTCTCGATGACCCGGTCATCGGCACCATGGTGCGGCATCGCCGAATTCGGGCCAGAAGCGACAATGGTATCGAAGCTCACCCGCTCCGAGCCGAGCATGCGCATCCGGTACTCCAAATCGGCGGCCACCTGGCGCTCGGTGCGGCCGGCACGCAACTCACCAGCGGCGAGTAGATCCTCCAGCGCCTGATTAGCCAGCGCGGCAATCTCTTCCAGCTTTTCTAGCTCGAGCGAATCCTTCACCAAGCGAATTTTTTCAATGACACCGGCGATGGGAACCAAGGTAACTGACTCTGGGGCGGACTCTTCCAGGTCCTTCAGCTCAGAGACCGAGAGGTAGTCGGCTTCAAAACCGACTCGAACCGGCCCCTCGACATCTGCAAACTGCTGCAGGAGTACCTTTCCTACCGCGCGGCCTTGGACAGCCTCTAGATCAGGAACTTCGCGGGCAATCTGCGTGGTATACCGGCCGTCGGTAGCAACCTGCGCGGTAAGGTCTTTGCGCAAAAGTAGCCCGCCATTCGAGCCGGAGAATCCCGAAAGGTAGCGCACGTGCGTGAGGTGGATCACCAGAACGGCATCGATGCGCTGGCCGGCTAGTTCCGCGGCAAGCTTGCGGCGCCGGTCACTAAAACGGGTATCTGCCAAAGCCATGATTTCATCCTTCTGGGTCGACTGCGGTGTAGAAAGTATCCACCCAGTATATCGACCCTGCCACCGCAGATGGGCGGATTTCTTTCTAGCCGGCTGCCGCCCAGCCCGTTCGTGGGGGCTTATTGGCAGAGGTAGTCCACTGCCGCCACGTAGCCGAAGACACCCAACCCCGCGATGACGCCGCTGGCAATAGGGCTGAGATAGGAGTGATGGCGGAAGGGCTCGCGCGCATGCACATTAGAAATATGCACTTCTACGAATCCGGCGCCATCGGCTACCTCTGCCAGGGCATCCCGCAGGGCCACTGAGGTATGGGTAAATCCGCCGGGATTAATTATTACGGGGTGTCCCGCATCCGCGGCGGCATGCACCTTCTCAATGAGCTCACCCTCATGGTTGGACTGGAAGCACTCTACTTCTGCCCCGCGCTCGGCGGCGCGAGAGGAGACTATCTTCTCTACATCCGCCAGGGTGGTGGAGCCGTAGACATCCGGTTGCCGTTTTCCCAAGCGGTTCAAGTTCGGGCCGTTGAGGACAATAATCTTCATTTCTACTCCGAAATCGCGGCGTAGGCCGCTTCTAGCTCTTCTGTACTGGGGCCTTCGAGACGGGTGGTCTCGCCCACCCCGGTCAAGGCTACAAACCGGATCTGTCCATCGCGGTTCTTCTTATCGTGGGTCATTGCCTCATACAGGTCCGCGAACTGCCCTGGCCTATACGTAGTCGGCAGCCCAATGCTGTGCAGGATCCGGCGGTGCTTTTCCACCAGTTCCGCGTCAATGAGGCCGCGCGCATGCGCTAGGTGGGCGATAAACATCATGCCCACCGCCACCGCGTGGCCATGGCGCCATTCATAATGTTCATGGCGCTCCACAGCATGGCCAAAGGTATGGCCGTAGTTGAGCGTTTCACGCAGGCCCGATTCTTTGAGATCCTCGCCCACCACCGCAGCCTTCACCGCAATGGAGCGCTCAATCAATTCTGGAAGGTAGCCCTGTGGGTCCACGCATGCGGCGGGGTCGCTGTCATAGCGTTCAAGGATTACCGGATCATGGATGAATCCGGTTTTGATGATTTCTGCCGAACCAGCGACAATTTCCGCCGCGGGCAGGGTTTCGAGGCGCTCGAGATCCACAAACACAGAATCTGGCTCATGAAAGGCGCCAACGAGGTTCTTGCCGGCTGCGGTATTGATGCCGGTTTTGCCGCCGACGGCCGCGTCAACCATGGCCAATAGCGTGGTGGGTACCTGAATGACCTTGATGCCGCGCATCCACCCGGCCGCGGCAAACCCAGCCAAATCGGTGGTAGCGCCACCGCCGAGGCCGATGATGACGTCACGGCGATTAAAGCCCTTCTCCCCCAGCTGATCCCACACGCCGCCGATGACGTTGAGCTGCTTGGCGGCCTCGGCATCGGGGACGTCGATAAGCGTAGGCTCCACCCCTTCAGCGGCAACGAGTTCTGCTAAGCGCTCGGCCGCAGCACGCAGCGGCGGCTGGCAGATAATGCCCGCCTGGACTGCACCAATCTGTGCACAGCGCTGCGCGATGTCCCGGTTGAGATCGGTGCCAATGCGAACTTCATAGGGCTGTGGTCCATTAACGGCAATGCTGGGCATGGTGGTCCTTTCCGTTCGTCGCCGAGGCAATGGGGCGAGGAACTAGTGTTAGCGCGGCGGGGAATCTACAGGGTATCGAGGAAGCCGAGGATATCGCCCACCACCTGCTGAGGGGTCCGAGCATCGGTGCGTACCCGGTAATCTGCCACCTCCTGGTAATACGGGCGCCGCACCTCCACGAGGTTGCGGTAGTGCTCGAGTGGATTGTCGGATGCAAGCACCGGCCGAGTGCTATCCCCGGATGTACGCCGTGCGCCTTCTTCGGGGGAGATATCCAAAAAGATGACGGTATGGCGCTCCAGCAGCTCACGGGTGGAATCCGTCAACACTGCCCCGCCGCCGAGGCTGACTACTCCACCAGTGCGCAGTGCCGCAGCAACGTGTTCAGCTTCGAGCGCGCGAAAGTCAGGTTCACCTAGCTCGCTAAAAATTTCCCCGCACGGCTTATTCTTAGCCTGTTCAATAAGATGATCCGAATCCACCAGTTCGCAGCTCAAGGCGTGGGAAAGGCGACGGCCAATGGTGGATTTACCCGCACCTGGCGGGCCAACCAAAACAACGCGTGGACGGGGCAGTCCCGTAACGGCGGTTGGGGTGGTCATAACTTACTCCTGGTCAAAAGCAAGGCGGTCCGAAACGTATTTATCATACGCGGCGATGGCCGCAGAGGTTTCTTCGAGGCTATCGCCACCGAATTTTTCTAGCACGGCCCGCGCAAGAACGAGGGCAACCATTGCTTCTGCAACGACGCCTGCCGCCGGAACCGCGCACACATCTGAGCGCTGGTGAATGGCAGTAGCTTCAGCGCCGGACTCCATATCAATAGTGCGCAAGGCACGCGGAACCGTAGAAATCGGCTTCATTGCCGCCCGCACGCGCAGCTGCTGTCCGTTCGTCATGCCGCCTTCGAGTCCCCCTGCACGGTTGCTGAGGCGGCATACGCCTTCTTCGGTTAGCACCATCTCATCGTGGGCAGCGGAACCGCGACGACGGGCCTCGGCAAAACCATCGCCAATTTCCACTCCCTTGATGGCCTGAATGCCCATCAAGGCGCTGGCCAATTGTGCGTCCAAGCGGTCATCGCCGGAAATGTGCGAGCCTAGCCCGATAGGCAGGCCATCGACCACAACTTCAACGATGCCGCCCAAGGTATCACCCTGCTTCTTTGCGGCCTCAATTTCCGCAATCATGGAGGATTCAGCCGCCTTATCGCAGGCGCGGACCGGCGAATCATCAATAGCCTCGATGTCCGCGAACGCTGGTGCAGGCCCCTGATAAGGCTCGGAAGCACCAATAGATATCACGTGGGAGAGAACCTCGACGCCCAAGGTTTCGCGCAGAAAATTGCGCGCAACGGTAGCTGCGGCCACACGGGCCGCCGTCTCACGCGCCGAGGAGCGCTCCAGGATGGGGCGCGCTTCCCTGTGGCGATACTTCACCATTCCGGCAAAGTCAGCGTGCCCGGGGCGCGGCCTAGTCAAGGCGGCACCGCGGCCGGAGTTCATCGCTTTAATAGTGTCCTCATCGTCCATATCCAGAGGATCGGCCGACATGATGGTGGTCCACTTGGGCCACTCCGTATTGCCAATCATAATGGCGATGGGACTACCCAAGGTGAGCCCATGGCGGACTCCACCCAGCACGGTGACCTCATCAGCCTCAAACTTCATACGGGCACCGCGGCCATAACCTAGGCGGCGCCGGGAAAGCTGATGGGAAATATCGGCGCGGGTAACGGGGACCCCAGCGGGCATGTGCTCCAGCATCGAAATAAGAGCTTGGCCGTGGGATTCACCTGCAGTAGTCCAACGAAGCATGCGGGTATTATCGCACGGCCTGACCAATCCAGTACCAACTTGGCCCCGCAATAAATTCTTCTCCCCCCTCAAAGAGGGTGCGCACATGCGATAACGACCGTTGCCGCTAGCAACATTGCAGGACCATGCGGGCTCTCCTTCTGCCCACTGCACGCCGACCACACAAGCGTCAGAAGGGACGCGCTGCCGCTTGCTGCTACCACACCCATAAACCCAGCCACATGCCCCACCAGCATTCCCAGGGGCCAGGCGAGTTTGATGTCGCCTCCACCCACGCCTGCACGGGCCAGCCCCAGCACGAGGTAGATCCCCGGCCACCACAGCCCACCCCAATTGGCCACGACAAGCGACAGCACCGCAGCTGGAAGCGTCAGCCAATCTGGCAATCGGCGCTGCCGAACATCCCACCAGCACAGGGCTGCTGCCCACAAACAATAGATAATTCCCCCGACTATTAGCACGGGGATCACACTAAGGCACGCTGTGAGCAAACGCTGGGCGCCTTTGTCTACATGGCGAATTCTGCAGCTTCTACTGCACAGGAGTTGCAGGCCGCGCTTGCCGACGCCCCTCCTACTTAGTTGTCTGCGACCGCTTCTGCAGCTCCTGGTTCAATGCCTTCAGCATCTCTTCCCGCGGGGCCGCCACCCCGGTAAATTGCTCGAACTGGCTAAATGCTTGGTGCGCGAGCATGACATGCCCGCCGACGGTCTTGTACCCATTGGCCGCCGCGCACATGGTCAGTGGAGTGGGCCAAGGATCATAAATGACGTCCAGCACCGGTGCGTGGGCAATGGCAAAGACATAGTCTTCCACCGCCGCGGCTGGAACGGTGGACACAATGACATCGACAGTGCGAGCCAGCGCGGATAAGTCCCCGTCGAAACTGACAAAGGAAAGTTCCAGCCCTAGGTTCTGGGCGAGCGGCAAAAGTTCGGCGCTGCGGTCGGACCGGTTGAGGACCGTAACTTTTTTCACCCCGCGCTCGGCTAGCGCCCACAACGCAGGACGAGCGGTGCCCCCAGCACCAATGAGCAGCGCATGGGCTGCTGGATTATCCCCCAGAAGTTCGCCGAGTGCACCGCGTACGCCCTCGGTATCGGTATTATCTGCAAACCAACCGTCGGCCCTGCGCACCAAGGTATTTGCCGAGCCAATCAGCTGGGCACGGTCACTTACGGTATCCGCGAAGCGGAGGGCGGCAAACTTGGCAGGCATGGTCACGGAGAAACCAACAAACTCTGAGTCGCTTGCCGCCACCAGTTCCGGAAGCCCCTCCGCCGATGTTTCACAGCGGGTGTAGTCCCAACCGGCCAGCCCGGCGGCCTGGTAGCCAGCATTGTGAAGCACCGGAGACAAGGAGTGCTCGATGGGGCTACCAAGGACAGCCGCACGTGGCATGGTGTTCTACCTCTTTGTGGTCGTCGTGGCTCTACTGGGCGGGCTGCTCGGCAGCGGCGTCACCGTTGCCGGAACCAGCGCCCTCGCCTTCGCGCTTGGAGTCAAGCACGCCGGAGCGGATGGCGTCATCGACGCGGCCCAAATGCTCATCGTAAGTATCGGAGAAGACGGTGGTGCCCTCCTGGTCCACGGTGACGAAGAACTTCCAGTTGCCCTCAGCCGGCTCTTCCATAGCCTTGATTGCATCGTCCGAAGGAGAAGCAATCGGGGTATCCGGCAGGCCTTCCTTCGCATAGGTATTCCACGGGGTCTTCTCCCCACGGGCCTCATCGGTGGTGGCCAGCTCAACGTCTTCCAAGCCGTAGTTCACGGTGGAGTCAAACTCCAGGGGCATTGGCTCATCCAAGCGGTTTAGGATAACGCGGGCAACCTTGTCGAACTCGCCCGCAGGCGCCTCGCGCTCCACCAAGGAAGCGGAGGTGAGCAGCTCATAAGGGCTCAAGCCGATAGCCTGGGCGCGTTCTTCAATATTGGTTTCGTTGTAACGCTTGGTGGAGCGGGTGATGAGATCCTTGAGGATATCCTTGGCCTCCATATTGGGGTCCAAGACGTACTGGCCTGGCGCGATAAGGCCCTCAATGCGCTTGGGGTCATTGCCGCGCTTATTAATAGCGTCCAAGGCCCACTGCGGTGCGCCCAGCTCGGCTGGGTCGGTTTCGGCGGCAACCTTTTCCAGGTCCTCCTTCTTCAGGCAGTTGCCATCGTTGCAGCTGACCTCAGAAATCAGGGAGTAAATGCCGTAGCGGACGTCTCCGCCCACAACCTTGACGTCCTCCAAGGTGGCACCACCTTGCACCTCGAGCATGTCCACGCGGTTATTCTCATCCAGCAATGCCTCGACCGCTGCGTCTGCGCTCATTTCTTCCTGCAGACGGTAGAAACCCGGCTGGATTTGGCTCGCACTGTGGTTCATCGACGCAGCAGAATCGAAAGCGTCTTTCGTCTTCACCACATTCTTTTCTACCAATGCAGGTCCGAGCTCGGACATGGACGAGCCTTCCGGCACCTCCACCAGCTGGGTGGTACCGTTGCCGGTTCCTTCATAATCGGCGGAGGTATTGCCGAGGCGGAATCCGATGTAGATAAGGGCGCCAAGGATAACGATGATGGACGCAATGACAACGGCAATGCCGCGCTGGCGGCGCTTGACGTATTTCGGCTCCATCGTTCGGCCAAGGCGTTCTTGGTTACGGCTCACGTGTTTTAGTCTCCTGAGTCTGAAGGCTGGTCTATTGCAGCATAGGAGCGTAGCGCGCTCGCGCGCCCATCTAACCAAGTCTGCAATATCTCCACCGCTGCTGCTTGGTCGATGACTTTACGGCCCTTCTTCTCGGACACGCCGGACGCGCGCAGCGCGGTGGTTGCTGCCACGGTAGTCAGACGCTCATCAGCCAAACGTATTGGTGGTGGAACTTTATCTATATTTGCATCTCGATTCAACCGACGGCGGATGCGAAACGCAATTTCTTTAGCATGTTTTACGCTTTTGGACCCATTTCCCTGCAAGTCCCGCGGCAACCCTACGATGACCTCAACTGCATCGTAGGAATCAATGAGTTCCAAGATGCGGTCAATATCGCCCTTATCGCGATCCTTGAACCCGGTTTCCCGGTGCACGGTCTCCACTGGAGTGGCAAGCGTGGCTTCCCTATTGGACACTGCCACGCCAATACGTACCGTACCGACATCGAGTGCGATCCGGCGGCCCTGCCCCGGGTCATCAACTCCCGGGGTATCTGGTTCCACTTTTGCCACGGTCGAACTCCTATAGGGACTCGAGCATGTCCTTGACGGCTGCAAAGCCGCGCTCAGCACCGGCTGCAGTAGAACCAGAGCCCTGAGCCATATCCGGCTTACCGCCGCCACGACCGTCGACGTACTGGCCAAACTGCTTCACAATGTCCCCGGACTTCACGCCGCGTCCAACGGCCTTGTCCGTAGCCGCCGCGATGAACGGGAACTTGCCCTTATCCTCGGCGCCCAAGACGATAACGGCTTCTTCCTCGCGCAGGCGGTTGCGTAGGTCCGTAGCAACGGTGCGCAGGTCCCCGCCGGTGGTGCCTTCCGGCAAGGTCAGCGCAATGACTTTGAATCCGTTGATTTCCTTGGCTGCGCTGACGAACTCGGTGGCACGGGCAGCCAGCTGTTGCTTGCGCAGGGTTTCAATTTCCTTCTCCGCTGCCTTGAGCTTTTCAGACAGCTGCGCGATGCGATCCGGCAAATCCTCGGTCTGCACCTTGAGCTCGCGGGACACGCCTTCTACCAAGGCAGTTTCCTTGGAGTAGTAACGGAAGGCATCCAAACCGGAGTAGGCCTCGATGCGGCGAGCACCAGAGCCAACGGAGGACTCACCCAGCACGGATACCGGTCCGATTTCAGCGGAGGAACCAACGTGGGTACCGCCGCAGAGCTCGATGGAGAACGGTCCGCCGATTTCTACTACGCGGACTTCCTTGCCGTAGTTCTCACCGAATAGTGCCATAGCTCCCATGGCCTTGGCCTCCTCCAGGGAGGTCTCAATGGTGTTGACCGCAAAATTGGAATCGATTGCCTGGTTGGTAATCAAAGCGATCTTCTCCAGCTGTGCCTGGCTGAGCTGCTCGGTGTAGTTGAAGTCAAAGCGCAGGTAGCCTGGGCGGTTCATGGAGCCGGCCTGGACGGCGGTGGGGCCAAGCACCTGGCGCAGTGCGGCGTGAATGAGGTGCGTAGCAGAGTGTGCCTGGGTAGCACCGTGGCGCCACTGCTCGTCGACGGCCGCTTCAACGGACATACCCAAGTCAAGGCCGCCAGCGGTAACCGTGGCCTTGTGTACCCACAGCTTCTTGCCAATCTTTTGAACGTCGTTGACCTCCAGCAAAGACTCACCGGCCATAATGCGGCCGCGGTCTGCCATCTGGCCGCCAGCTTCGGCGTACAGCGGGGTGTGGTCCAAGATGACCTCAACCTGTTCGCCCTCGTGCACCTGGTCGACCTTTTCGCCGCCGCGGACGAGGCCGATCACGCGGGCGTCGGAAGTAAGCTCCTCAAAGCCGGTGAAGACGGTGGGGTTATTGTCTACCCAGTCGCGGTAGAGAGAAAGGTCGGTGTGGCCGTGCTTCTTGGCCTGGTTATCGGCCTTGGCGCGGCGGCGCTGCTCGCCCATGGCGTCGTTAAAGCCATCCATGTCGACCTCAAGGCCGGCTTCCTGGGCCATCTCCAAAGTCAAGTCGATGGGGAAACCGTAGGTATCGTGCAGCTCAAAGGCCTTCTCACCCGGTAGCACCTTTGCGGTCTTCGCGCGGGAAGTGGACTTGAGTTCCTGGACGGCATCATCGAAGAGGCGGGTGCCGGACTCGAGAGTCTTCAGGAAGGCCTTTTCCTCATTCACGGCAACGCGCAGGATGCGCTCGCGGTTGTCCGCAATCTCCGGGTAAGACGGGGTCATGGTGTCCATGACCGTATTCATGAAGCGCTCCATAGTCGCGCCCTTAGCGCCCAGCAGCTTGGCGGAACGGATAATGCGACGCAGCAGGCGGCGCAGGATATACCCGCGGCCCTCATTGCTAGGGGTCACGCCATCCAGGATGAGCATCATGCCGGTACGGGAATGGTCAGCTACCACGCGGAAGCGGATGTTGTCTTCGTGGGAGGCGTTATCGCCATAAGTGGCACCGGTGAGCTCCTCGGCTACGTCAATAACTGGGCGCAGCAGGTCCGTTTCATAGACATTGTCTACGTCCTGCAAAATGCAGGCCACGCGCTCGATGCCCAGGCCGGTATCGATGTTCTTTTTGGGCAGCTCGCCGACGATCTCAAAGTTGCCCTTGCCAATGCCCTCGCCGCGCTCATTTTGCATGAAGACCAGATTCCAGATCTCCATGTAACGGTTGTCATCGGCAATCGGGCCGCCGTCCTTGCCGTACTCCGGACCGCGGTCATAATAAATCTCGGAGCACGGGCCACAGGGCCCAGGGATACCCATGGACCAGTAGTTGTCCTCCATGCCGAGGCGCTGAATGCGCTCTTCTGGAACACCGATCTTGTCGCGCCAAATTTCGGCGGCCTCATCATCATCCAGGTAAACCGTGACCCACAAGCGCTCTGGGTCTAGGCCAAAGCCGCCCTCATCAACGGAGCCGGTAAGCAAGGTCCACGCATTGGTGATGGCGCCTTCCTTGAAGTACTGGCCAAAGGAGAAGTTGCCGGCCATCTGGAAGAAGGTGTTGTGGCGGGTGGTAATACCCACCTCATCAATGTCTAAGGTACGTACGCACTTTTGGATGGAAGTGGCAAGGCCCTTGGCAAAGGGCGGGTTCTGCTGGCCCAAGAAATAGGGCTTAAACGGAACCATGCCGGCATTAACGAAAAGCAGGTTAGGGTCATCCAGGATCAGCGAGGCGCTTGGTACTGCCTCGTGACCAGAATTGACGAAGTGCTGGGTAAACCGTTCCCGGATCTCATGAGTCTTCACGAGCAACAATCCTAACTGTCTGAGCTTTCATCTTCTATCAAGAAGTTTCTAACCCGCCCAACTCTACCCTTCGCTGCACAGCGATTTCCCATCGGTGGGGATCAGCGAGGCCGGCGAGCGTTTTTGCCTGGGCCGCGCTTGCCACGAATAATGCTGCGCAAGCGGCCAATATAGTCATAAACTCGCTTCTCAGCCCCGTGATTGGTGGGTTCATAGTAAACCGAACCCTCCAGCTCATCGGGCAGGTACTGCTGCTCCACTACGCCGCGGGGATCATCGTGGGGATAGACATAGCCCACGGCATTTCCCATCCGCTTGGCGCCCTCATAGTGCCCATCGCGCAGATGCGGTGGCACGTGGCCCACCTTGCCAGCGGCTACATCGGTTTGCGCTTGCGTGATGGCAGAAATGACCGAGGGCGATTTTGGCGCGGTAGCCAGGTGGATGGTGGCTTGCGCGAGCGGGATTCGGGCTTCTGGCATGCCAATGAGCTGAGCGGCCTCGGCCGCCGCCACGGCCACCTGGAGCGCGGTTGGATCAGCCATGCCGATGTCCTCGGAGGCGTGCACAATGAGCCGTCGGGCAATAAAGCGCGGATCCTCCCCGGCCTCTACCATACGGGCGAGATAATGCAGCGCGGCATCCACGTCGGAGCCGCGGATGGACTTAATGAAGGCAGAAACCACGTCATAGTGTTGGTCGCCGTCGCGGTCGTAGCGCACCACTGCCTTATTGACGTTGTCCGTGACCGTTTGTGGGGTAATTTTCCCGCCAGCGTCAACCGCTTCGGCCGCGGCCTCAAGATAGGTCAGCGTACGCCGCGCATCGCCGCCGGCGAGGAGTACCAACTGGTCCAAGGCTTCATCGGTGATTCGAATGTCGCGCTCACCTAGGCCACGGTCGCTTTCGAGCGCACGCTTAGCGACGCCCCTTAGGTCGTCGTCGCTTAGCGAATGCAGCTGCAAAAGCAGCGAGCGCGACAGGAGCGGCGCCACAACGGAAAATGAGGGATTTTCCGTCGTCGCCGCCACGAGCAGTACCGTGCGGTTTTCCACGGCCGCGAGCAGCGCATCCTGCTGGGGTTTAGAAAATCGATGTACCTCATCGATAAAAAGCACCGTCCGGCGCCCGTGAATGAGCTCTTGCCGGGCGTGGGTGATGACCTCGCGGACCTGCTTGACGCCCGAATCGAGGGCGGAGAGGCCCACGAAGTTCTGCCCCATTTGGCTGGCGATGAGCGAGGCAATGGTGGTCTTGCCGGTGCCCGGCGGCCCGTACAAGATGACGGAGGCCTCGCCTGAGCCTTCCACGAGGCGACGCAATGGCTTTCCGGGGGCCAAGAGATGGTCTTGCCCAACCACTTCATCTAGGTTTTGGGGACGCATGCGCGCCGCCAGTGGGGACCCGGCGTGGGTGGCGAAAAGGTTCTTCCCGGGCAGCGGCGACGCGCTGCGCTCCGAAGTGGGCCCGCCAAATAATGAGTCTTGAGACACTGGAAAGCTACCTCCTATAAGGGTGCGGGCACACCGTGATTGTCTATTCGTCGTCCAAGCGGCGCGCAATGGCGCTGCCAAATTCTGCGATGGGCGCGCAGGCGGGTCCATCGCAGCGCGCGGCATATCGGGATAGCGCCTCAAAGGTTTCATAGAGGTCGCGGCGCACAAGCAATTCATCTTCCGTAAACGGGCTGTGGTCGGCCGGACGCAAAATGGAGCGCTGCGGATCATGGACGACCTCGGCTTCTCCCCTGGCTAGGGCAACCAGCCCTTCGATGCCGCCGGCGTGCATCGTGGTCACGCTCGATAGCGCCCAGCCAATGAGCGACGCCACGATAAGGCCGTGGATTTCTTCCGCATTAGAAAATAGCGGCCACACCTCAGATACGGCACGAGACCAAGCAGAGATGAAGATATCTGCCTCTTCATCCGTGATCGGCTTGGAGAAAAGAAACTGCGGGAATCCGGCGATAACGCAGGCTACGTCGAAGCCAACATTGCGGAATCCTGCCCATTCATAGTCCAAGAAGTGCAGGCGATGAGACACAATGATGTTATCCGGCGAAAGGTCGAAGGGAGTAAATGCCCGGTCCTTGCCGGATGCCAGAGATCGAGCGGCTTGACCCGCTAGCTCCCGGAAGCTGGCCGGTGCCTCAAGCCCGGCTTTATCCAGCAAGTCGAGGCCGATGCCAATGGAGCGCTCCAGCGCCTCATCGCGCACAGACTGGTGCGGGGCCAAGTCCGGATTCTTGCGCAGCATCCTATTGAGCAGGGTTTCATAATCTTGCTCGTGGCCCGCGGTTCCAGCGTGCATGTGCCCCAACGCACTGCCTAGCGAGCGCAATACCTGCACGCGGTCATCATCGGTGGACTGTACAAGGACGTCGGCAAGCGTTTCGCCCTCACCCAAGTCCGTCAACACAATAATGCGCTGCTCCAGATCGTGGGCAAGAAGCACGGGGCCGGGCCGCACGTCCTCAGATAACGCGGTGGTGAATTGATAAGCCACAACCTCGCGCAGCATCGCAGCATCATCGACAGCATAGCCGGTAACCGGGTTGTACTTAATAACTACCGAGCGGTGCGGCAGGAAGGCTCCAGGGGCAATCCTGGCGCGCAGAACCATTGCATTGCCGGAACCGTCCAAGCGCTCCACGTTCGACATCTCCGGGGTGCCACCAAAACGGCGCGACAACATCTCCGAGGCGGCTTTGATGACATCCTCGGGTGATAGCACAGCTTCGTTATCAACCATAGTTCTATCCAGTATGCCCCCTCACACCAAAGCGGGGTCACAAGTTCGCCCGCAGCGAAATTGCCGCGACCAACGATGTGCCCCGCACGGTGTGTCTTAAAGGCTGAGGATTAAGCTACCCGCTTACTTCTCCTCAGCGGTCTCTACCGCAGTGGAACCGGCCTTGTCCTGTTCCTTCTTCTTTTCTGGTTTGTAGTCTACGCCGGTCTCCTTACGCTGTGCGGCTGGGATTGCCGCTGGGGCGTCGGTAAGCGGATCCACGCCACCTCCGGACTTCGGGAACGCAATAACGTCGCGGATGGAGTCGAAACCGCCCAACAGGGAGACGATGCGGTCCCAGCCGAAGGCGATGCCGCCGTGTGGTGGGGCGCCGTACTGGAAAGCATCGAGCAGGAAGCCGAACTTCTCCTGAGCCTCCTCGTCACCGATTCCCATGACATCGAAGACGCGCTTCTGCACGTCCTCCTGGTGGATACGGATGGAGCCGCCGCCAATCTCGTTGCCGTTGCAGACAATGTCATAGGCGTACGCCAGCGCCTCGCCCGGGTTCTGGTCAAAATTGTCCAGGTACTCCGGCTTCGGGGAGGTAAAGGCGTGGTGAACCGCGGTCCACTTGGAGTGGCCCAGTGCGACGTCGCCAGAAGCGGTCGCATCAGCGGAAGGTTCAAAAAGCGGAGCGTCTACAACCCAGGTAAAGGCCCAGTCGCCTTCCTTGATAAGGTCTAGCTTCTTTGCAATCTCGCCCCGTGCAGCGCCCAAGAGGGCGCGGGAAGACTTGGTGTCACCGGCGGCAAAGAAGATGGCGTCGCCCGGCTTAGCGCCGACGTGCTCTGCAATGCCCTCGCGCTCGGCGTCGGTAATGTTCTTAGCCACCGGACCGCCCAAGGTGCCGTCCTCGCCCACGGTGATGTAGGCCAGACCCTTGGCGCCACGCTGCTTTGCCCAATCCTGCCAAGCATCGAACTGGCGGCGCGGCTGGGAGGCGCCGCCTTCCATAACCACGGCGCCGACGTATTCGTTCTGGAAGACGCGGAAGGTGGTGTCCTTGAAGAACTCGGTGCACTCCACAATCTTGATGTCAAAGCGCAGGTCCGGTTTATCGGAACCGTAGTACTTCATCGCATCGGCGTAGGTCATGCGCGGGATCGGAGTCTTGATCTCGTAGCCGATGAGCTTCCACAGCTCGGTGACGATCTCTTCCGCCAAGGCGATGACATCGTCCTGGTCTACGAAGGACATCTCCACGTCCAGCTGGGTAAACTCCGGCTGGCGGTCAGCGCGGAAGTCCTCATCGCGGTAGCAACGCGCGATCTGGTAATAGCGCTCCATGCCGGAGACCATGAGCAGCTGCTTGAAAAGCTGCGGGGACTGCGGCAGTGCATACCAGGTGCCTGGCTTCAAACGCGCTGGAACCAGGAAGTCGCGTGCGCCCTCCGGGGTGGAACGAGTCAGGGTTGGAGTCTCGATCTCTGCAAAATCATGCGAATCCAGTACCTTGCGGGCCGCGCGGTTGGCAGCAGAACGAAGCCGCAGCGCCTGTGCCTGGCGCTCGCGGCGCAGGTCCAGGTAGCGGTACTTCAGACGAGTCTCCTCGCCTACCTCACCTGAGGTGGAAGGATCATCAATCTGGAATGGCAGCGCTGCGGACTTATTCAGAACCTCAAGATCCGCGACGTTGACCTCAATCTCACCGGACGGCAGGTTGGGGTTTTCCGAGCCTTCTGGGCGAGGCTCCACGGTACCGGTGACCTTAACGCAGTATTCGGAACGCAGGTCGTGGGCGCGCTCCGCCACGTCAGATTCACGGAAGACAACCTGAGCGATGCCGGAGCGATCGCGCAGGTCAATGAAGATCACACCACCGTGATCGCGGCGGCGGGAAACCCAACCGGTTAGGGTGACGGTCTCTCCTGCGAGTTCTTTGCGGAGCTCACCTGCTAAGTGGGTACGCAGCACTGATGTTCAATCCCTTCTAAAAATTGTGTCACTTGCGGGTCCCGCCACGCGTAAACAGCGCGCGCCAAACCAAGCACAAGACTAGGAACGCGCACAATTCTACATCCCTACCGGTACGCGGAGCGCAGTAAGGTAGGCGCTAGCTAACCTCTAAGACCGCACAAGAGCCACCGTTTCCCTGCTTCAGTCTCTTTCCAGCAAGCTTCATCCTGTGTATGAGGGGGCCATGTGGCACTATTTAGGCATGACTTTTAGATCAGGTGCCGATTTCGGCGGCAAAGAAGCGCGTTCGGGTGGCGGTGGCGGTGGCATCGCCATTGGCGGTGGCGTCGGCTCAATTGTTCTAGTAGGCCTTTTCCTCCTTATGGGCGGCAATCCCTCAGACTTGCGAGCGATTCTGGGCAGCGAGCAGACCCAATCTGACGATGCTGCACAGGGCGAAAGCCCCGAATGCGAAACTGCAGAAGATGGCAACACCAAGGACGAATGCCTCGTAGGGTTCACCGGTCGCAGCGTGGATAACGTCTGGTCCAAGGTCTTGCCGGAACAGGCAGATATCCAATACACCGAACCGGAGCGCGTGGTCTTCCACGGCAGCGTTAATACCGGCTGTGGCGCCGCGACTTCATCTACTGGCCCCTTCTACTGCCCGCGCGACGAGTCCGCCTATTTCGACACCGCGTTCTTTGATTCCCTGCGCAACTTCGGCGCGGATAATGCTCCTTTGGCCCGCATGTACATCGTGGCGCACGAGTTCGGCCACCACATTCAAAACCTTGAGGGCACCCTCGGCCTGTCGGACTATAACGACCCAGGCGCCGATTCCAACGCGGTAAAGATCGAGCTGCAGGCTGACTGCTACGCAGGCCTGTGGGCTTCCTATGCCGATAAGGGTGATAACCCCTTGCTTGAGCCAATCACCAAAGAACAGGTCTCGGACGCCGTCGCGGCCGCCCAGGCGGTGGGCGATGACAATATCCAGCGCCGCTCCGGCGGCCAGGTCGAGCCCGATTCCTGGACGCATGGTTCTTCCGAACAGCGTGAGAAGGCATTCCTTGCTGGATATAACTCTGGCAAGATGTCCCAGTGCGACACCCTTGAGCGCGGCGCCTACCGCGGCTAATACTCACAACGTGGCTGTCACCAAGAGCGGCGGCCACTATGTTCGCGAATAGCCACATTGCTTTCACGAACTCCACATCTTGAGTTCACTTTCCCGAAACCTAGGACCTTTAGTCTGAGCGTGCATTCTCTACATAAGAATTTCCTTTGAGAATCCCCTTAACCACGCTGACAAGCGCGGCCATACCCCTCGTGCACGCTTTCCTGAAAGGTTCTTCCTGTGTCTACCCCTACCACCCAGATGACGGACATTGAGGCCGTCAATGGCAAGGGCAACGACTGGATTTGGCACGCCATCTTTGGCAGCCTTACCGCCGTTACCCTCATCGGCTTTATGGTCTGGGGCCACGACTACGTCGACGGCTCTAAGCCCATTCTCCTTGGCACCGCCATTCTCTTCGCCCTTTTCATGGCCTTCAATATTGGCGGCAATGACGTCGCCAATTCCTTCGGTACCTCCGTAGGCGCCGGAACGCTGTCTATGAAGCAGGCCCTCGTTGTCGCCGCCATCTTCGAGGTTTCTGGCGCCATCCTCGCCGGCGGCGAAGTTACCGATACCGTACGCTCTGGCATCGTCGACCTTGACGCCATCGATGGGCTAGACCCCATGGAGTTCGTCTACATCATGATGGCGTCCCTCTTGGGTGCGGCCATCTGGCTCCTTGTTGCCACCCGTATGGGTTGGCCAGTATCTACCACCCACTCCATCGTCGGCGGCATCGTCGGCGCTGCGCTCGCGGTCGGCTTTGTCACCGGCAAGGGCGGCTGGAACATGGTGCAGTGGGGCGAGATTGGCACCATTGCCATGTCGTGGGTACTCTCCCCTGTCCTCGGCGGTCTCGCCGCGTTTATCCTGTTCAAATGGATTAAGACCTCAATCTTGGTCTACAACGAGGAAGCGGACCAAAAACTGCGCGAAATCAAGACCCGTCGCGCGGAGCTGCGCCAAGAGCACAAGTCTCGCTTTTCTCGCCTCAATGAGATCCAGCAGATTAGCTACACCAACGCCATGGCCCGGGACGCCGCCTTGGTGGCGGAAGAAGACTTCGATCCGGATCAGCTGGAATCTGAGTACTACCGCGATCTGTATAACCTCAACAAGGACATGGATGATGTCAAGGCTCACCGCGCCCTGGAGAGCTGGGTACCGGTACTAGCCGCCATTGGTGCCATCATCATTTCCGCCATGGTGATGTTCAAGGGTCTCAAGCACACCGGACTCGATTTCAGCGTTCTTCAGAACCTCTTGGTCATGGGCATGGTTGGCGCCGTGGTGTGGATGGCCGTCTTCATTTTCGCCCGCTCCCTGAAAAAGAAGTCGCTGGCTAAGTCCACCTTCCTTCTCTTTTCTTGGATGCAGGTATTTACCGCTTCGGCCTTCGCCTTCTCCCACGGTTCCAACGACATTGCCAATGCCATTGGCCCTTTCGCTGCGGTTATTGACGTCCTCAAGACCGGCCAAGTAAACGATGAGGCTGCCGTGCCGGTTGCCGTCATGATTGCCATGGGCGTTGCCCTGATTTCTGGCTTGTGGTTCATCGGCCGCTTCGTGATTCAGACCGTGGGCTCAGGCCTTACCCAAATGCACCCTTCCTCCGGCTTTGCTGCTGAGCTTGCCGCCGCCGCTGTGGTGATGGGTTCATCGATCTTGGGCCTTCCGGTTTCTTCCACCCACATCCTCATCGGCGCCGTGTTGGGCGTGGGCATTGTCAACAAGGCAGCTAATTGGAACCTGATGAAGCCTATCGCCTTGGCGTGGGTTATTACGCTCCCAGCCGCCGCAGTCATCGCCGCCATTACCGTGTCTGTACTGCGCGTAGTCTTCTAACGGCAGTCCCTCTCGGTTCAGCCTCGGCAAGCTCGCCACATCCGCTAGTCTCACCGACCATTGCGCCGGGGCTAGCGGGTTTTCCATTGGGTAGCTTGGACAAACACCCTGCTTGGCGACGCCCTCTTCTCTACACTGGCCCATATGACCGCGCACCGAGCTACCGCATTCCTGGCTGCATTCAACGACATAGAACAACACTTGCGCTCGGCTCTCAACGCTGAGAACTCAGATTCTTTCTGGTGGATCGTAGACAAGGCACGAGACAAGCACGTGCTTTCCAGTAAGCAAGCCGAAGCGCTCAAAGATTTTTCTAACCTACGCAATGCCATTGCCCACGGTCGCTACTACAAATCAGAGCCCATTGCAGAACCGAACGAGGCCGTGGTTAAGCAGATTTCCGCTCTCCGAGACATAGTGGTTTCCCCGCCCGACACCCTCCGCGTCTTGCAGCCACAAAAGGTATTCACCTTGACGTCTGCCACATCAATCATAGAGGCATTTAACGTCATAAAGGATAAGGACTTTTCCCAAATCCCTATCTACGATGAAGGCCGCTTCACCGCTTTGTTAACCACCAACACTATTGCGCGATGGGTAGCAAGAGACCTCAGCGATAATCACGTGCTCGATGCCGCGGACATCGCAGACATTGTGGAATACAAAGAACCCAGTGATCGCGCTATCTTTCTTGCCCGCGCAGTAAGCGTGCAAGAGACGGTGGATGCTCTTTCAGAAACCGATAGCCAAGGGCACCGCCCTTGCGCAGCGGTCATCACAGAACACGGCAAAGTCAATGAGAGACCCCTGCGCCTCGTTGCACCGGCCGATCTACCAGCTCTTTTTGATGCCCTAGAATGGGAATAATTCTCCCGCAGCCGGCTTCTCTTGCAGCCGGCACTGCGTCTATCTTCACTCCTGTGCACCGCATAGAAAGGCAACCATGCAATTCGGCATCTTCACTATCGGGGATCTCACTACTGACCCCATCTCAGGAAAGACACCCACTGAGGCTGAACGCATCCGCAATCTAACGGAAATTGCCCTCAAAGCCGAAGAGGTTGGCCTTGACGTCTTTGCCACCGGTGAGCACCACAACCCACCCTTCGTACCGTCCTCTCCTACAACGCACCTGGCTTATATCGCCGCGCAGACGGAGCGCTTGCATCTATCTACTGCCACCACGCTGATTACTACCAATGACCCGGTAAAGATCGCGGAGGACTACGCCTTTCTGCAGCACCTTGCTAACGGCCGCGTAGACCTCATGCTCGGCCGCGGAAATACCGGCCCAGTCTATCCCTGGTTTGGCAAAGACATCCAGCAGGGCATTCCTTTGGCTATTGAGAACTATCACCTGCTGCGCAGGCTCTGGCGCGAGCCCGTTGTTAACTGGCAAGGAAAGTTCCGCGCGGGACTAGAGGGGTTTACCGCTACTCCGGCACCGCTGGATGGAATTCCGCCGTTTGTCTGGCACGGCTCCATTCGTTCACCGCAAATCGCTGAACAAGCGGCATACTACGGCGATGGCTTCTTCCACAACAATATCTTCTGGAATAAGGAGCACACCGCTCAGTTGGTGGATCTCTACCGCCGTCGCTTTGCAAGCTATGGCCATGGTCAAGCGGACCAAGCAATCGTCGGACTTGGTGGCCAAGTCTTCATTGGCGAAACCGAACAAGAAGCTAAAGACTTCTTCCGCCCCTACTTCGACAACGCCCCAGTCTATGGCCACGGGCCAAGCCTCGAGGACTACACGGCGCAGACTCCACTGACCGTTGGCACCGTGGAGCAGGTAATTGAAAAGAGCCTCAGCTTTGCGGACTGGGCCGGTGACTACCAGCGTCAGCTATTCCTCATCGATCACGCGGGACTTCCACAAGAAGTAGTTCTCAAACAAATAGAAATCCTCGGCACGCAGGTTGTCCCCGAGCTGCGACGCCGCTTTGAGCAGCGCCGTCCGAGCCACGTACCTTCTGATCCGCCGACGCACGCAAGCTTGCTCTCTGAGCCTAAACCTTCACACCTTCAAGTCAGCCCAGGAAAGGAGAACTAGTTATGCGCTCCCTCCTCGTTATCTCAGCTGGCCTATCGCAGCCGTCTTCTTCTCGCAGGCTGGCAGACATGCTCGCAGAAGCCACGCGCGCCAAAATCTCTGCGCGCGGTGAAGGAGCCCAAATCGATGTCATTGAGGTTCGCGATCTCGCTTTCGAATTAGCTACCGCCATAACCGATCAAACTGCGCAAACGCCCCTTTTGGCTAGAGCCAAGCAGCAAGTTGCCGATGCCGATGGCCTGATCGCCGTCACCCCTGTATTCCAAGGCAGCTATTCGGGCCTTTTCAAGATGTTCTTTGACACCTTGGAGCCCCATGGCCTCGACAACCTACCCACCATCATCGCAGCTACGGCTGGTTCTTCACGCCATGCCCTCATTTTGGACTACGCACTGCGCCCGCTATTTAACCAGCTCCACGCAAACGTCGTGCCGACGGGCGTGTTTCAGGCCACAGAAGATCTATGCATTCCGGAAGGTGAGCGCATTGCTGCCCGCATTGAGCGCTCTGCCATCCAGCTGGCTGACCAGATAGTTGTCCCGCAGGACAGGGTGCCCGGAATTGCCGGCGATCTCACCGGGCTGGGAGGCCGCTCCACCGTCCGGCTAGCAAAGGAGAACTTCATCCCCCTTGACAAGCTCCTGAATGGGTACGGCAAATAAGCCACAACGCTAGCAGTGCTACGCATAGACGGCGATTGATAGAAGGTGTGACTTTCGCTACCTTGGTCATATAAAATCTGCCTCTACCCTTTGGGTCCAGCTTCGACCGCAATAGCGGCACAGCAAGCACCCGATAGCTATCCCTTCAGAAAGGTTCGGCACAGCTTAATTATGACAATTAGCGTCACGGACATCTTCTCCATCGGCATTGGCCCTTCCTCTTCGCACACCGTCGGCCCCATGCGCGCGGCTAGGCAATTCCTCGATTCCTTAGAGACGCACCCAGCTAAGGTCTATACGGAGTTGCGCGGCTCGCTTTCCGCCACTGGCCGTGGCCACGCTTCCGATCGCGCCGTCATCCTTGGGCTCGCCGGCTGGGATCCGCTGAGCGTGCCTATCGACGCCGAACCTCACGCGGGCGGCTTTATCCCTAGCGAGGGAACCATTTCTGGTCCCCGGGGCACGGTGGACTATGAAATCGTCTTTGATAATGAACCGCTGCCCCAGCACCCGAATGGCATGATTTTTAGCGCCTGGGATGACAGCGGCAACCTCCTAGCAGAGAAGGAAGAGTACTTCTCTGTCGGCGGCGGCTTTATTCTCTCCCGCGCCGAGCTCGATGCGGAAGTCGCCGAAAGCAATGAGGTTCCTGCCGGCGTAGCCGCCGCCCATGTAGATGACTCCGTTCCTTATAAGTTCACCACGGGCGAAGAATTGCTCAACCTCTGCGAGGCTCATGACAAAGCAATTTGGGAGCTCGTCCTTGCCAACGAGGAGGCCTTGCACCGCGATGAAGGCGGAGCGGAATACGTTCTGCGCCACCTTGATTTGGTCTGGGACATCATGCGCGAATGTGTGACCGAGGGTATTTCCACCAAGGGCCTTCTTCCAGGTGGCCTGCGTGTGGCACGCCGTGCCCCGAAGATGTATGCCCAGTTGCTAGAAAACCAAGACGATACCAGCTGCGGTTTCTCCGCCATGGAGTGGGTTAACCTGTACGCCTTGGCGGTTAATGAGCAAAACGCTGCCGGTGGCCGCGTCATTACCGCACCTACCAACGGCGCGTGCGGCATCATTCCAGCGGTACTGCATTATGCGCGCGATTTCCGCGCAGACTTCACCCGTTCCACTGCCCGTCGGTACCTATTGACCGCCGGTGCCATTGGCATGATTATCAAGGAAAACGCGTCCATCTCCGGAGCCGAGGTTGGCTGCCAAGGCGAGGTGGGTTCCGCCTCCGCTATGGCCGCCGCAGGCATGGCTGAGCTGCTGGGAGCAGCCCCGGCCCAGGTGGAAAACGCCGCGGAGATTGCTTTGGAGCATAATTTGGGCCTTACCTGCGACCCAGTGGGCGGATTGGTACAAATTCCGTGTATTGAGCGCAATGCCATCGGCGCGGTAAAGTCCATCAACGCCGCGCGCATGGCCAAAATGGGAGAAGGCACTCACCACGTGACCTTGGATAATGCAGTACAAACCATGGCTGAAACCGGCCGCGATATGCTCTCTAAGTACAAGGAGACCTCCCTCGGCGGATTGGCCAAGACCATGGGCTTTAGCGTTTCGCAGGTAGAGTGCTAAAAAGGACTCCATGCGCGCAGATGCTCTTCACCGCCGCACCACCATTATCGCTGCGGCCTGCCAGCTCTTTCGTACCCACGGCGATAATGTCGCTGTGGAAAAAGTAGCTACACAGGCTGGCGTAAGTGTGGCTACGGTCTACCGCAATTTCCCCAACCGCGCGAGCCTTATCCGCGCGTGCGCGGAATATATGGGTCATGCCTTTGCCAAGTTTCAACAGCGCCTCATCGCGGACTTTGAAAACTCCACGCATTCTGGAGAAGACTACGTCCGGACCTACGCCACCCATATCCTGACCATGGGACTAGACACACTCATTCCTGCGTTCGTCCCTCAGGATTTGGACTCTCTTAGCCCTGAATTAACCGCCCAGCGCGACCTCCTAGAGCGCAACGGCCGACGGTTTATTGAGCTAGGCCAAGAACAAGGCGAGATTGGCCCCGGGGTCACCCACCTCCAATTCATTGTGGGACTGCTAAGCCTGGCGCGACCCCGCGAGGTTGATATTGAGGCCAACCAGCCGGATATTCAGGAAAAGATAATTGACCTCTTTCTGGCGGGCATAAAAAGTGGGCACCGCGCCTAAGCGCGATGCCCACCGGCCAAAGAAATCTATGCCTCGACGTGCATTTCCCGAGCAAGTACGGATACTAGGTCAGAAACCTTTACGTCGTGCTGCTCATGGGCGGCAAGGTCCTTGAGCGCAACCGTGCCATTTTCTAGCTCCTGCTCACCCAAGACCAGCGCGAAGCGTGCACCGGCGCGGTCGGCGCCCTTCATCGCGCCCTTCAGGCCGCGGTCTCCAAAGGACATATCCGCAGAGATTCCGGCCTTGCGGAGGTCATTGATCAGAGTGCTCATGGTGCGCTTGGCGGCAGCACCCAGTGCAACGCCAAAGACGTCCACGCGGGACTCTACGCGATCCAGGGTAATGCCCTCAGCCTCCAGCGCCAGCAGGGCGCGGTCGACACCCAGACCGTAGCCGATGCCAGACAGGTCTTGGCCTCCTAGCTGGGCCATCAGCCCGTCGTAGCGGCCACCGCCGCCGATGCCGGACTGAGCACCAAGTCCGTCATGGACGAACTCGAAGCAGGTCTTGGTGTAGTAGTCCAAGCCACGGACCATGCGTGGATTAATCTCGTAGGCTACGCCCATATCGTCCAGCATGCCGGTAACGGTTTCAAAGTGCTCACGGCATTCGTCATTGAGGTGGTCGAGCATCAAGGGGGCGTCGGCAAGCTGCTCCTGGACTTCCGGGCGCTTGTCATCCAGTACGCGCAAAGGATTGATCTCTGCGCGGTGGCGGGTTTCTTCATCCAAGTTGAGCTTAAAGAGGAATTCCTGCAGCTTCTCACGGTAAGCCGGGCGGCAATTGCGATCGCCCAAGCTGGTGAGCTCAAGGCGGAAGCCGCTAAGCCCCAGCGCGCGGAAGGAGCGATCCGCCAAAGCGATGACCTCGGCGTCTAGCGCAGGATCGTCCACGCCAATAGCTTCTACACCGACTTGCTGTAGCTGGCGGTAGCGGCCAGCCTGGGGACGCTCATAGCGGAAGAAAGGGCCAAAATAGTTGAGCTTCACGGGCAGCTGGCCGCGGTCCAGATTGTGCTCGATGACCGAGCGCATTACGCCGGCGGTACCTTCCGGACGCAAAGTTACGGAGCGGTCGCCGCGATCAGCAAAGGTGTACATCTCTTTTGACACCACATCGGTGGACTCGCCCACGCCACGGGCAAAGAGCGCGGTGTCTTCGAAAATCGGCAGCTCGATGTGCTGGAAGCCGGAGAGATGTGCCTGCTCCACCATGGTCTGACGCACCTTATAGAATGCGGACGACTGCGGCGGGAAATAGTCTGGGACACCTTTGGGGGCGGACAGGGCTTGGAACTGCTTCTTATTACTCACGGGTATTACAGTACCTCCCTCAATGTTGCGAAGAAGGGATTGGTCGCCCTCTCCTTGCGCATGGTGGTGGTGGGACCGTGGCCGGGCAGAATGTCTAGGTTGTCTGCCAAACTCCACACCGGGCCGGCAAGAGATTTTTGCATGGCATTAGGGTCCGAGTGAGGTAAGTCGGTGCGTCCAATGGCGCCGGCAAAGAGCACGTCACCGGTGAGGGCAAAGTCCTCGGAGACAATCATCACGCATCCCGGCGAGTGCCCAGGCGCGTGTTTGAGCTCAAAGGTATGACCGATAAGCTCCACGGTTTCGCCGTCATGGAGCTCGCGGAGGTCGGAGATGGGGGTCATATGGGCGGCGTCGAAAAGCTCTTGCGCCTGGGGGGAGACTCCTTCGCCGCTGTCGAGCATAAACTTGTCAGCGGGATGAATATAGACAGGGATGTCGAGCTCTGCCGCCAGGGTGCCGGCATCCCGGGTGTGGTCAATGTGGCCGTGGGTGAGCACGATGGCCTCATAGTCCAAGTCATGCTCAAGGACTTTTCCCGCTGCATCCATGCCGGGATCGACTATGAAGGCGCGGCGGCCTTCCGCAATTACATAGGTATTCGTCTGAAACGGACCGCCAGTAAAACCGTAAATTTCCATACCCACTACCCTAGCTGCCCACATGAAAAAGAGCCGGTCTCCCCCATCTTCTGGATGAGTAGAGGCCGGCAACCGCCTGAAGGCTTAGCGCATAATATCCCAAACCTTGTCGTAATCAAGCTGGGTTACAACGCCTGGAACCATTTGGGTGTGGATCACCTTGTGGTTTTCATCAGCCACCACCACGGAGCGGGCAAGCAGGCCTTCCAGGACGGAATCGCGCACAGTCACGCCGAACTTCTCACCAAAGTCAGAGCGAAATGCGGAGGCAGCGATGACATCATCAATACCGTCAGCCGCGCAAAAGCGCTTGAGGGTAAAGGGCAAATCGAGAGAAACGGAAAGAAGCTTAGTGTTATCTAGCTGCGAAACCTGCTCATGAAAACGGCGCAGCTGATCTTGACAGACAGGGGTTTCGATAGAGGGCAAGATGGAAATAACAAGGCGCGTGCCCGCAAAAGTCTCATTGGTAATCTGACGCAGGTCGGTACCGATAAGTTCAAATTCGGGCAGCGGGTCTCCCACTGCGGGAAGTTCACCAACGGTGGGCGTTGGCAGATCGGAGAAATCTGGTTCAGCCATAGAAACCAGAGTACTTATGATTGGGCTTAAAAGCTATTAACTTGCCCTATTTTCATGCCGACGCCCTCACGAGAGTATCCAACCGCTAGAATCGGTCAGGTTGAATCATGCCACCGATAATCGCTAGAAAGGTTGACTCCCGGTGCCAAATAATCAAAAGCGCGGCGAAGAGGCGCTGAGCAAGCTCGAGCGCGAGCTGAAATCCCGCGAACGCAAGCAAAAGGCACGCCCGCTCGGCGTTGTTGCCGCCTCCCTCGTAGTAATTCTCGCCCTCGTCGGCGGAATCTACTTCTTGTCCACCCGCGAAGGCGACGATGAAAACGTACAGGCTGAGGAGTCTTCCGCAGCTGAGACCTCGCAGGAAACCCCACAGGCGCAGCCCATCGCTGACAAGCGCGCTAAGGCCCTGCCGGATACTGTGACCTGTAAGTATGAGGACAACGGGCAAGAATCCAACGGCGCAAAGAAGCCGAACGGCAAGGATATTTCCACCAAGGGCACCGTCACCGTTTCCTTTGAAACCAACCAGGGCACCATTGAGATGGAAATGGACCGCGCCAAGGCGCCATGTACCACCAACGCTATTTCTGAGCTGGCCAAGTCGGGCTACTACGACGACACCGTCTGCCACCGTATGACCTCAGGCGGACTCAACGTACTGCAGTGTGGCGACCCAACCGGTTCCGGTTCCGGCGGTCCTGGTTTCAGCTTCCCCGATGAGTACCCCATCGACGAGGTGGACGAGAAGGACGCACAGAACCCTGTTGTCTACCCGCGCGGCTCCGTCGCCATGGCCAACAGCGGCCCGGACACCAATGGTTCCCAGTTCTTCCTCAACTACGACGATTCTGAGCTGGCCCCGAGCTACACCTACTTCGCCACCATCACCGACAAGGGCATGAAGACGATGGATAAGATTGCCAAGAACGGCGTCGAAGGCGGCCAGCCAGATGGCAAGCCAGCAAAGGAAGTCAAGATTAAGAAGGCAACCGTCAAGGCTTAAGCGGCGGAAAACCCCTGCTTGGCGACGCCCATTACGTTGTTAGCAGTTCCACCTCAGGGTGCCGAAGATTCATGGTCTGTCCACCCGATTGGGCGGGTTATGTTTATTTCCGTTC
>OJXO01000013.1_pt1 | contig 99191 bp, 93 predicted proteins | sample 1600721 | NCBI WGS metagenome assembly OJXO01 (sample SAMN04436634, study PRJEB24849) | human gut metagenome | biome: human gut; feature: NICU; material: stool | host: Homo sapiens | place: USA: Saint Louis, MO | collected 2010-01-30
TGCACACAAAAAATAAAAAGTACATTGGCACACTATTGAGTTCTCAAACATCATCCACACACCACAAGAAAATTAACTTCCCGTTAACCTCTCATTGGCGGCTCGTACAAACTTACCCAACTCAAAGAACCAAGTCAAATCATCGAACCAAGTCCGTACAAAATTCGCTTAAAAGTAACCAACCGGCTACCTCGCGGCGACTCGGATTAATCTAGCCCAACCCCACCAACAATGACAAATCCCCAGCACAGGCCGGATTTTGCGGCGCTTTGCCGCACTACATGCCAAGAACTCCGCGCCGGAAGGCAGGATTCGGTGGGCGGTCCAACCCATATAGGAGGCCCCAAGCCCACTGCGAGATTACCTTCCCTCAATGCCGCAGGAGAGGATTCGCAGATCGAAAAGCCATTGCATGGAAAAAGGCCCCCGATTTCTCGGGGGCCTACCGGTGGAGCTGCCGGGAATTGAACCCGGGTCCTTCGTCACCTTGCCAGGGCTTCTCCGTGCGCAGTTCGCACAGAATCTCTGCTCGGCCCTCCGGATCGGGCGAACACGTCCGGATGATGGGCCCAGTCACCAGTAAGAGTCCCGACTGGTCCTGATGACCCGACCAGCCGGCTAGTTCCTTAGTCGATGCCAGGATCTAGGTCAGGAACGAAACCTAGGCTGACAGACACGCGTCGCTGTAATTAGGCAGCGAGGGCGTAGTCACGCTGAGAGTTCTTCTCTGCGTTTATTGGTTGCTACGACGCTTATACGGTGGTCGTTAGCCTGCACCGGCACGCTTCCCCTGGCGCAGTGCACGAAGTCGAAACCAAATCAACCCCATGCTGTAGGGACGGGATAGTGCATCTTCCCTACGGTTCGTTCAACACTACCCCACTCGCTTTTATTTCCTCAAGTGCTCTTCTAGCCACTCTTTGAGAACGACTGCGTGGTTGATCTCGCGGCTGGATGCGGCGAAGAGGAGGGTGGCGTCGGAAAGCGCAAGCAGTTGGGTGAGCTCGTCGGAATCGTTGTCATCCAGCTCGGCCTTGTAGCGACGGGCAAACTCGTCGACGCGCTCCTCGTCGTGGTTCCACCATTTGCGCAGTTCGGGACTGGGTGCGACGTCTTTAAACCATTCGTCGTAAGCAAGGTCGCTCTTGGCAACGCCCCGGGGCCACATCCGGTCTACCAGCACTCCGGTGCCCTGGATAGTGTCCTCGCCCTTGGCAACGTCATGTACTTTCGCGGTCTTAAACATTAATTCCCTTCACGCGGCGGCCGAGCTCGCGGGAGATTTCACGGTCTTGGTCGCGGCGTTTAATATCCTCACGTTTATCGTAGTCTTGTTTACCTTGCGCCAACGCCAGCGAGAGCTTGGCGTAGCCGTTTTTAAGGTAGACCTTGAGCGGGACCAAGGTCTTATTACCATTGCGCACCTGCCCGTAAAGCTTGTCGATTTCGCGGCGGTGCAGCAAAAGCTTGCGGGTGCGCCGCGGGCTGTGGTTCGTCCACGAGCCCATCGAGTACTCCGGAATATGCAGGTTGCGCAGGTACACCTCGCCATCGTCGATGGTGGCGAAGGCATCATTGAGCGAGATTTTTCCCTCCCGCAAGGACTTGATCTCGGTGCCGAGCAGGACGATGCCACACTCGTATTCCTCGAGGATCTTGTAGTCATGCCGGGCCCGGCGGTTGGTAGCGAGCGTTGCTTCGCCGGAGGCCGCCTTCTTATTCTTCTTGCCCTTCTTAGCCATAATTATGGCAGTGTAGTGCCCTTTTAGCCGACCCGGCAAACGATCTATTTACGCACATAGGACCGCAGGGTGATATGCGCCGTGGCGGCGGTAACCACCAGCGTCAACAAGGCCACGAGAGGCAGGGCAATCCAGAGGTCGCCGGACTTCATGGGGGCGAGCAGCTGGGATTCATATAGTCCCTGCAGGGATGGGTCCACCACTTGGGATTTTCCTAGGAAGATACCGGCACCACCCAACACCACGCCGATGAGCGAGGCCAGCACTGCTTCCACCACGAACGGCGCCTGCGTCATCCACCGGCTCGCGCCCACCATGCGCATGATTTCCGTTTCGCGGGTCCGGTGAAACGCGGCGATCTGCACCATATTGGCCACCAAGAAGATGGCAGCCACGGACATCACGATGGCCAGGATGAAGGTGGCATTGCGGATGGAATCGAGGTTGCTTGCGGCATCGCGCACTTCTTGCTGCTGGTCGACGACATCCTCTACCGCCGGGTTATCCCGAATCGCATCGATGGCGGAGGCGTCTTCTGGGTCCGCAAGCCGCACGTGAAATGCAGCCGGCAGTGCGTCGGGCGAGGTTTGTTCCACCATGACGGGATCGGTGTCTTGGAAAAGCTCCTTGAACCTCTCATAGGATTCCGCGCGGTTGCGGTATTCCACGGACTCGACGGAATCATCCGCCTCCAACTGATCCTTGATATCCGCGCAAGCCGGACTCGTACAGTCTGGGTCCCCGGCGGAAATGTCCTCATTGAGCTGGACCATGACCTCGACGCGGTCGAGATAGATATCCTTGGTGTCCTTGGTCAGGTTGGTCACCATAATGCCTGCGACAACGAGCCCCACCGCAATGGCGGTGGTGATAATCATGGCGATGGTCATGGTCAGGTTGCGGCCAAGACCCTTGGTAGCCTCGCGGAAAATAAACCCTAGCTTCATGCTTCCCCCTCGTACATCGCCTCGTGCTCGTCGCGCACGAGGACTCCATTGCGCAGCTCCAAGACACGCTGGCGCGCCTTATTGACGGCGCGGGCATTGTGGGTGGACATGACCACGGTGGTGCCACGGCGGTTGATGCCCAGCAGCAGGTCCATGATCTCGTCGGCGGTGGAGGGATCGAGGTTGCCCGTGGGTTCGTCGGCAAGCAGCAGCTTCGGCCGATTGACCACGGCGCGCGCAATAGCCACGCGCTGCTGCTCGCCACCGGAAAGCTCGTGGGGATACGCATCGCGGCGATCCTCTAGGCCGACCAGGTCCAAAACCTGCGGGACCGAGGTAGAGATCCGGTACTTGCTCTTGCCAATCACCTCCAGCGCAAAGGCCACGTTTTGATACACCGTCAGCTTTGGGAGCAGGCGGAAATCCTGGAAGACGTAACCAATGGACTGGCGTAGCGCGTTGATTTGCTTGCCGGAAAGCTCATTGACGTGGAAATCGTCGAAGTAAATATCGCCCTTGCTGACATTGTTATAGCGCACCATCAGCTCCAAGAAGGTGGACTTACCGGAGCCGGAGGGTCCGATGAGGAAAGCGAATTCACCATCCGCAATCTCGAAGGACACCCCATCGAGCGCTGGGCGAGACTCGGCGGAGTAGGCCTTAGTTACGTTGTCGAATCTAATCACACGAATCACTGTAGCAACCAAAGTTGACACCGCGCTGTGAACTATATTTAAGTAATGTGGTCTAAGACACTAATTTGTTCCGACCCAATCGACAGAAAGTGCCGATACTATGGCCGAAACCGAAACCAAAGAAAAACCACGTTCTGCAAGCGGCTTCCTGGGCACTGTAGAAAAGATTGGCAATAAACTGCCGGATCCGTTCTGGCTCTTCGTTATCCTCGCAGCCATCGTCGCTGTGACTTCTTGGCTAGGACACCTCATTGGCATGACCGCAGAGGACCCCAAGACCGGCGAAACCATCGCAGTAGAATCCCTGCTGACCACCGAGAATATCTCACGCATGGTTACTGATGCAGTGGAGAACTTCACCAGCTTCCCGCCGCTCGGCGTCATCCTTGCCGTGATGCTCGGCGTGGCCGTGGCGGAGCAGTCTGGCCTGCTTTCCGCGTTGGTGCGCGCGATGGTGACCAAGGTCAGCGCGAAAATGCTGACCTTCGTTGTGGCGCTGGCCGGCGTGACCGGCTCCGTAGCCTCCGACGCCATCTACGTCATTCTGATTCCGCTGGGTGCAATGGCCTTCCACGCCGTGGGCCGGTCCCCCATCGTGGGCGCGATGGTGGCCTTTGCGGCATCGTCAGCCGGCTTTAATGCCTCGCTGATTCTCAATATCACCGACCTCCTGCTGGCGGGCATTTCTACCCCGGCCGCACAGTTTGTGGACCCAGAATATGACGTCAGCCCGCTTGCCAATATCTTCTTTGTCATCCCTTCTGCCGTGGTGCTCTCCCTCATCATTACGGCGGTCACGGAATTCCTCATGGTGAAAAAGGCCCGCGAGCTGGTGGACCACGACCACATTAATTATGAAGAGGTGTCTTTTTCTAAGGCCGCCGGTGGGGCCGGCGCGAATGCAGAGGAGGATGAGGAGTACGACTTCACCGATGATGAAGAAGCGATGCGCATCAAGCCCAACGAACAGCGCGGTTTGATTGCTTCCGGCATCGCACTCGTGCTCTTCCTTGCCGCCTTCTTTGCACTCCTATTTATCCCTGGCTCCCCGCTGGCAAGCCAAGGGGATAGCTTCATGGAGTCGCCACTCATTAGTGCCATCGCGGTGCCGATTGCCCTGGCTTTCTTGGTATGCGGCATCGTCTACGGCTTGGCGGCAGGCACCGTGAAGTCTTTTGCTGATGTACCGGAGTTTATGGCCAAGGGCATCGAGACCCTTGTCCCCATGCTGGTCCTCTTCTTCGCGGTGGCACAGTTCCTCGCCTGGTTCGAATGGTCGAACTTGGGCGTATGGACCGCCATCAAGGGTTCCGAACTGCTCCAACACTGGTCATTGCCGCCGCTAGTCATGTTTGCGGCACTGGTGGCCATGGTCGCACTGCTTAACCTCTTCATCACCTCCGGTTCCGCCCAGTGGGCGCTGATGGCCCCGGTCATCGTGCCGATGATGATGTATGTGGGCGTCTCACCTGAGGTTTCCCAGATGCTCTTCCGTATCGGTGACTCCCCAACGAATATCATCACCCCAATGTCGCCCTACTTCGCCTTGGCGCTGACCTTCTTGCAGCGCTACTACAAGCACGCGGGTGTGGGCACTTTGATGTCCCTGGCGCTTCCCTATTCTCTCTGCATGATCGTGGGTTGGTTCGTCTTCTTTGTCATTTGGTATCTCATCGGCATCCCGCTGGGACCGGGCGCACCGATGGACTACGTGGGTTAGGTCCATAGAGATCAGGCCGAACTGAGGATCTTCTCCCCTCAGTTCGGCCTTTTCGCGTTCAATTCAGCCCGATCAGTATGGACCTAAGCTTGGTCTTCTTGTTGCTGCATGCGCCAACGGATACCGGATTCCAGGAAGCCATCTATATCGCCATCGAGCACCTTGGAGGGATCGCCCACCTCAAAATTGGTGCGCAGGTCTTTGACCATCTGATACGGGTGCAGCACATAGGAGCGCATCTGATTGCCCCAGGAGGCGTTGCCACCGGCACCCAACGCATCGAGCTCAGCTTGTTCCTCCTGGCGCTTACGCTCCAGCAGCTTCGCCTGCAGCACGCGCATGGCCGAGGCCTTATTTTGAATCTGCGACTTTTCGTTCTGGCACGTCACCACAATGCCGGTGGGAATGTGGGTCAGGCGCACCGCAGAGTCGGTGGTATTGACGGACTGGCCGCCCGGACCAGAAGACCGATAGACATCGACGCGCACATCATTATCCGGGATATCGATGTGGTCGGTCTGCTCCACCACCGGCAGGACTTCTACCTCGGCGAAGGAGGTCTGGCGCCGACCCTGGTTATCAAAGGGCGAGATGCGCACTAGGCGGTGTGCACCCTGCTCCACAGAGAGCTGGCCGTACATGTATTCACCGTGAACCACAAAGGTCGCAGACTTGATGCCTGCTTCTTCCGCATAGGAGATGTCATAGACATCCACCTTGTGACCGTGTTTTTCCGCCCAGCGCGTATACATGCGCATGAGCATCTCGGCCCAGTCGGCCGCGTCCACACCGCCGGCGCCGGAGCGGATATTGATAACCGCCTCGCGCGGGTCATACTCACCAGAAAGCATGGTGGTGACCTCCAGCGATTCGATAGCAGATTCCAGGGAATCGAGCTCATCATCCGCCAGGGAGGTATCCCCCTCTTCTTCCGCGAGTTCGTACATCACGGGCATGTCCTCCAGGCGCCCGCGCAGCGATTCCAGCTTGCGGACCTTAGCCTGCGCTGCGGAAAGCTCGGAGGTGACCTGTTGCGCGTGGGCGGGGTCGTCCCACAAGGACGGGTCGCCGGCCTGGGCCTCTAATTCCCGAATGCGGGCAGCCAAAGCCTCCGGGTCCATGACCTTCTCGATGGTGGTCAGGGTGGTTTCCAATTGCTTGAGCCGTGCTATTACTTCGGGACGCATAGGCCCCAATCCTACCCACCCGGCCGGCATAATTAGCCATCGGCCGCGTTTAGGGTGACAATGGTGGGCATGGATCAAAAGCCGAGCTTGCAGGAGATGATCGACGCGGTCATCAAGACCTTCATTGTCGCGCACGCGGATGACGGGGATGCGCACCTGGCGCAGGCCCTTGTCTATAACGCCGGGCGCCTGGCCTGGCGCCTGCGCGAGATGGGCGTCGACGTAGAGCACAAGACTTCTATCTCGGACGTTGTTACGGATGCGGACAGGGCGGCCGAACGCTTCGTCGCGGGCGTGCTCGAAGCCGTGCGCCCGGAAGACGGCATCCTCGGCGAAGAGGGTGCGGCCCGCGAGTCCCAGTCCGGGCGCACCTGGGTCATCGACCCAGTTGATGGCACTTACAATTTCTCTTCCGGTTCCGATTATTGGTGCTCTGCTTTGGCGCTTACCGACGCCACGGGGATCACCCTCGGCGCCGTTCACCGCCCCGCCATGGGGTACACCTGGTTCGGTGGCCGGGACTACCCCACTTCCCTCGACGGCAAGGAAGTAGCTCGCCTGCAGGAGAAGCCGGCCGAGCAGATTTCACTATCCACGTACCTGCACCCAACTTCGCTGGCGGATGAGGATATCCGCGGGGCATGGCAGCGGGTGGCGGAAAACTTTGCTACAGTCCGTATGCTCGGTGCCGGTTCTGTTGACCTGTCCTCCGTGGCCGATGGCACATGGGGCGCATGGATGCAGCATTCGGTAGCGGATTGGGATTGGTTCCCCGGCAAAGCCCTCGTGGAGGCAGCCGGTGGTGCTGCCCGCAAGGTAGAAGCCGGCGGCGTCGAATGGTGCTTGGCTGGCAATAAACAGGTAGTGGATCAGATGGAGGATTGGCTCCGTGGGTAAGTTTAAAGAAGACTTGGGCCTCGCGCTCGAGCTGGCGGGCCATGCCGATGTAGTAACCATGCATCGTTTCGAGGCCTCGGACCTTTCCGTCAAGGAAAAGCCAGATATGTCCCCCGTATCGGATGCGGACCTCACCTGTGAGAAGCAAATCCGCGAATCCCTCAAGCGCTCCCGCCCGCGCGATGAAGTGCTGGGTGAGGAATACGGCGGCGAGGCCTGCTATAAGGGCCGCCAGTGGGTCATAGATCCCATCGACGGCACCAAGAACTTCGTGCGTGGCGTCCCCGTATGGGCCACACTCATCTCCCTTTTGGAAGATGGCGAACCTGTAGTCTCGGTGGTTTCCGCACCCGCCCTGCGCCGCCGTTGGTACGCCGCCAAGGGCGCTGGTGCTTTCCGCGTTTTCGGCGGCGAGCCGAAGCGCTTGGGCGTATCCCACGTGGAAAAGCTCGCCGATTCTTCGCTGGCCATGAGCTCGCTCACGGGATGGGCCGAACGCGGCCTGCGCGATCAGTTCCTCGCACTCACGGACAAGACCTGGCGCCTGCGCGGCTATGGTGATTTCTGGTCCTACTGCCTCGTGGCCGAAGGCGCGGTAGACATCGCCGCCGAACCCGAGGTGTCCTTGTGGGACCTCGCCGCGCCCTCCCTCATCGTGACCGAGGCCGGCGGTACCTTCACTGACCTTGACGGCAACCCCGGCCCGCATGGCGGATCCGGCGTAGCCTCCAACGGCCTGCTTCATAAGCACGCCCTCGCCGCGCTGCAAGGCTAGGAATGTCTCCGCAGCTGAAGTAACACCGGACCGCGGCGCTTCGCCGCCGCTCCGGAACACCCACCCGCCTGCGCGCAACTGCCGCAGCCACCCGTGGGGCACGAGGTGAGCGATTCGCGCACCAGCTCCGCACTGCGCTCGAGATGGGCGAGGATAATTTCCACGGTACTCTGCCCTAACCCAGTAGCTTTTGCAATCTCGACCGGGTGGGATTTTCCCTGTTTAATAGCCTCCTTGACCTTCTCCGTGGGGCTCATAGGAAGACCTTGAGGACCTGGAATACTCCCACCGCGAGGATCCAGGCGGTGGCGAGCTGAAGGGCGAAACCGATAAGCGTCCACTTCCAGCCTATTTCCCGCCGCTGCGCGGCTACCGTGGCCACGCACGGGGTATAGGCCAGCAGGAATACCATGTACGCCCATACCGCCGCGAGCCCATGCTCGCCAGAGGCCGCGTCGAAGTCGGCGCGAATATGGCTGGCTAGTGGGGATTCTGCTTGCTCTTCTGGGGCATCATCAGTGACGTCTTCTACCGCATAGGTTTGCGCCCAGGTAGAAATGAGAGTCTCCTTGGCCACGAATCCGGTGACCAACGGGCCTGTCAGAGACCAAGAATCAAAGCCAGCCGGGGCAAAGACCGGGGACATCACCTTTGAGACCGCACCATAGGCGGAATCCTCCGGCGGTACCGCACCCTCGTTGAAAGAGTGCCCACCGGTGACCGGGATGGACATGAGCAACCAGATGACCACCACGGTGGCTACGATGATGCCGCCGGCGGTATGCAAGAAGCCTTTCAGGCGCACCCACATCACCGACACAGTGAGGCCAAAGGCGGGCAGCTGATAGGCCGGAAGATCGATAACTAGGGCTTCGGCCGGCATGGCGCGCCACACCGTGCGGCGCAAGGCGAGGCCTACCAACACCACCAGCGCGATAGACAGCACGTACATGGCGAATACCGCGGAACCAGCATGAGCGGGGAAAAACACCTGCGCCAGCATCATGAACACGATGAGACGGGCCGAACAGGAAGTGAAAGGAATAAGGAGGCAGGTGAGGATGCGATGGCGGACGTCGCCAAGCACGCGCGTCGCCGAAATCGCCGGGACATTGCAGCCATAGCCCACCACGATGGGGATAAAGGCCTTGCCCGGTAGGCCAATGGCGCGCATAACTCGGTCAGTGACCACCGCCGCGCGCGCCATATAACCGGAATCCTCCAGCACGGCTAGACACAGGAACATCAGGGCCAGCAGCGGGGCAAAGGTCAGCACCATGCCCACACCACCGATAAGGCCATCTACCAGCAATCCCGAGACCAACCAGTGGTCTGGGAGGAGGCTGCGCGCGGCAGCGGAGACGGGGCCTGTAATGAACGCCTCCAGGCCGTCCTGCAGCGGCCCCGCCACCGTAGTGGTAATAAAGAAGACGGCCCACATCACCGCCAGAAATAGAATCGGGCCGAGCACGGGGTGCAGCACCACGCGGTCCACGCGCTGGCTAAGCGGTTCGCCGACGTCCGTCCTGGAAACGGCAGCCTTTTCCGCGGCGTCTAGATCCGCAAAGCGTTGATCCAAATCTGCGTTGGGCCGGATAGTCTGTGGCTCCGTCTGCATTGCTTGTGCAACGGCACCCTCCAGCGCGTCTAGGTTTTCTCGGCGGCGACCATTGACGCTGACCACCGGCATGCCCACGGCGCGCGATAGCGCGGAGGTATCGATGCTTATGCCCTGTTGCTTGGCGACGTCCTCCTTGGTCACCCCAATCACTACCCGATACGGGTACTCCGCGATCTGGAATGCGAGGTTAAGCCCGCGCGCTGGCGCAGTGGCATCCACCAACACCACAACCACATCTGGGCGCTCACACGGTGGGCACTCAACGAGCATATCGCGGGTGAATTCCTCGTCCGGACTCATTGGATCCAAGGAATAAGCACCGGGCAGATCGATGATGTCGAACGCCTCTGGCTGCGCATTCCACAAACCACGACTGACTTCTACGGAGGTACCCGGCCAGTTGCCGGTCTGGACCTTCGCTCCGGTCAACGCGTTGAACAAAGTAGATTTGCCGGAATTTGGAGCCCCGACCAAGGCGAGGACAGGCGTTCCCTCCGCGGCGATACGCATGGAGGAGGTGGAGTGGCAGCTTGGCGCTGCGGTTTTGCGTGCCATTATGCTGCCACCGGGATAACTTCGAGCTGGCTGAGCGTAGCCGCATCCACCGCGTACCGGGCGGTACCCAGGGTGACCAGGCGCGCCCCGCCGGCCACCTTGCGCCCGATCTGCACGCGCACTCCTGGCCGGAATCCCAGTTCACGCATACGCAGCGCCAACGCCGGCTGCGACTCAATCGCATGCCGCAGGCAGCATTCAGGTAGCTCTACCAATGCGTCCACTGGGGCTTGATCGGCACGCATACATTCGGACCTTTCGCAGGTCTGCTGGGTACGGGTGCGGGACAATAAGGACAGCTGCCACATCGCGCGGTCACCTCGGTTCTCTCGGCCCGGCTCACGCCGGTGATGTTAGCCACACCTAAGTAGCTACTAGATAAGGCTAACCTTAGTCCGCACAAGCTTTTCACACAAGCGATGATTAGTTGTGATTATCGACACTAGACAGAGACATAAAAGTGCCCGCTCCCAGTAGCAACGGGAGCGGGCGAAAAGTTGGGACGAGGCTAGTCCTCAGGCAATGTAAAACCAGCACCTACGCCACCGCGACGGTCCATATCCTCTAGGACCGCATCCATGGTGTTTGCGGCGGTTGGGTTATGGACCGGCCCCTGCAGCGGGGTGCGGCACGGGAAATTCACCGGCAGGAAACCGCCGGTAATCGAACCGACGAGGCGGCCGTTGACCAACAACGGTGCACCGGAATCGCCCATCATGGCGCAGACTTGGTTGACCTGAATCTTCTTTGCCTGCTGATAGGTAATGCCGCAGGTCTTGCCGGTGGCAACGCCCTGCTTGCACACCTGCTGCCCCGGCTTAACGCCGCCGCCCAACTCATTGACGGTCACGCCATTGTAGGAGCGGGAGACCTTGGCCTTAGAGCCGAACTCGATGACGGCGTAATCCAAGTCCTCATTCTTGGATACCACGGTGCCCGTCGGGCCAATCTGCTCTGAATCGGCGGAGGTGACCGAATCCCCCACGTTGCCGCAGTGCGCGGCGGTGAGCCCCACCTTGCGGCCTGCATTATCGTTGCCCGCTACGGTCAGGGTGCACATCATGTTCTCATTGACATAAACCGGGGTGCCAGGGCCATAGAGCGACTCTCCCTCATTCATGGCTGCAACGGATTCTTCTGGAATGCGTGGCGCATCAAAGAAGGAGCCCGGCACGCGGTGCAGCACGTAATCAGCCTGTGGCTTGCCCGCAGCTACCTTGGAAAATCCATCATTTTTCCACTTGTAGTTCGGATTGGTGCCCTTCGGTTTAAACTCCGGCTGGGTGGCCTGCTCCGCTAGGCCGATGGGATTCGGGTTGGTCATCGGCTCTGCGTACTGTCCTTGCTGCAGGTTCTGCTGCACAGCTTGCTGCGCGTTGCGCACAGAGGAATCCACGGCATCGGTAACATTCTTATCCACCTGCGGGGTCTGGATGCCGACCCCCGCTAGGTTATCGCGGACCTGGTTAATAATCCCTGCGGAGTCGAAATCCGGTTGGGGCAATTCCTGGGCGCCTGCGGCCGGGGAACCCAGGAAAAACGCACCAGCGAAAGCCGAGCCCACCAGGACTTTCTTAAGGTGCGGAATGCGAAGCATCAAGGTACCTACTTTCAGTTGTCAACATCGTGCAAGCTCGATAGTGGCACGAAAGAATTGTGGAAACAGCAAACTCTTGTGACTGTGTCCAAGCCGTTATATTTCTTCCAGACTTCGGGGGTGATCACTCCTCCCCTATCGTGGAGAACATGCCCACACCGCTGTCCTATTCTGATGTCTCCGACTTTCCACAGCTGCATATGTCGCGGGTTATCGATGCTGACTTTGACGCCGCCGCACACCGACTTTTCCGTTGGTCAGTACAACGCAGCGGTCTTTTCCGTGTCCGCCCCACCCATGAGGTTGTGGAGCTCGGCGCGGAGGTTACCCTCGGCTTGGGGCCATTGAATTTTCGCTGCCGGGTTGTCGATGTCTTCCACGAAGACGGCCGCTGCGGGTTCACCTATGGCACCTTGCCTGGACACCTCGAGCGCGGCGAAGAGACCTTCACGCTGGAGCGCCTGCGCGATGGCCGCACGCTTTTTATTATCGACGCCGCCTCAGAGCCCTTCCTACCCTTCCTGCGCCCCCTCGTGGACGTGCCGAGGCGCCTGCTTATCAGCAGGCTATATCTCCACGCGCTGGACTAAGCGGCAACGATAGCCGCATTCATCTCGCCCTTAAGCTGTCCGTTCTACCTTTTTGTGATGCTCACCAGGAATTGAACATCAGGTCATGCTGGGAGCGGCAGCAGCTTAGGACAGCCGTGGGTTCGTTGACAAGCAGCACCTGTGGATCCTCTACTAAGGGTGCAACCTCTTCTACCCCATCACGTTAAGAGAACTTTTTCCTCTACGGTATCCACAAAAGATCGGATGAATGCCGAGTATATTTCGATCAAATAAAGCCGCCTCCCTGTAAGGAGACGGCCCTTTAATCCGAAGAAAACGTGGATCTAATTCTTGCGTTTATCCTCGATGGATTCGCGTGCGTCACGGACAGCGCCCTTGACGCGATCGAAGAAGCCACCCTTCTTCGTGGTCTCTTCTTGGTATTCGTGAGCCTTGTCTTCCACGAATCCCTTCGCCCGCTGGAAGGCATCACCTACGGCGCTGCCTGCCTCCGATGCTTTCCCCTTCAGCTGGTCAAAACGCTCATTGCCAGCCTCGCCAGTAACGTCATCCGCCTTGTCACGGTCCTCACCGGACATCTCTGGATCTACATCCAGATCATTGACAGAGGTTGGGGTCTCGCCCGAGGCTTCCAGATCAATGTTTGGCTGCTGTGGGGCAGAACCAATGTGTTCTTCCTTCGCCTCACCTACGATGTGCTGGCTCGGTGCATAGTCCGCGTTGTTCTCATCCAGTGCTTCCTGCAGGTCCGGCTGCTGTGGGGCAGAACCAATGTGCTCTTCCTTTGCCTCACCTACGATGTGCTGGCTCGGTGCATAGTCCGCGTTGTTCTCATCCAGTGCTTCCTGCAGGTCCGGCTGCTCTGCGGCCTTGCCAACATGTTCTTCCTCCGCACCAGCGACAACGTGGTTCTGGGGCTCATACTTGCTTGCGGTGGGCTCATCTCCGTCCGCAGATGGCTTACCGACCGGCTTGGACAGGCCGGCAGCACCTGCGGCGCCCGCAGCAGCTGCACCAGCAGCGACACCCGCAGCCGATTGTGAGGACTTGTCAGACTTAGCAGCTGAGGACACAGACCCCTCAGAAGCTAAGTACTTGTATTCGTTACGGTCCAAGTCGACCTCGTGGCCTAGTTCGTTCGCCATTGCTACTTACTCCTTTTAATAGATTTATCTTCTTCCTTCTAGGGTTCCAGAAAGTTCAGGAGCGTGCACGGAAATGGGGATAGGAAAGCGTCTACCGGTGGATGGATCAGTCATCTCTAAACACTCAACTTGGAAGGTTTCGCGTACGAGTTCAGCGGTCATCACCTCCTCGGTAGGCCCTTCGGCCACAATGCGCCCCTCACGCATGGCTACGATTCGATCGGCGTAACGCGCAGCATGGACCATATCGTGAACCACCATGACCACTGTGACCCCGGTGCCATTGAGATCTCGAATCAGATCCAAAATGGACAATTGGTGCGCGGGATCGAGGTAAGTAGTCGGCTCATCAAGCAAGGTAATTGGCGTTTCTTGGGCCAAAGTCATAGCGAGGAAGACGCGCTGGCGCTGACCACCGGAAAGATCTGCCGCGGGGGCGTCGAGAAGCTCGCTCACCCCAGCACGCGAGGCAGCACGCTCAACCGCTGCATGATCTCCGGCCCGCATCGTCGCTAGCGCCCCTGTATAGGGATATCGGCCGTAACCGATGACGTCACGCACTAATACCCCTTCCGGAGCCACGGGATGTTGTGGCAGAAAAGAAACTTCACGGGCAAAGGCACGCGAGGAATACTTGCTGATATTTTGGTCCGCGAGGTGCACCGCGCCTGCGCTGGGCGTAAGTTGGCGGCCCAATGTCTTGAGAAGCGTCGATTTGCCACAGCCATTCGGCCCGATCAGAGCGGTTACTTGACCTCTGGATAAATGAAGATTTACGTCCTTGACCACATCGGGTCCACCGTAGCCCACGGTTAATCCGCTGCACGTCAGTGTCATGTCTAGCCTCCGTTTCGCACTCGGGTCAGTCGAGTCAATAGGAAAATGAAATACGGTGCACCGATCAGCGCGATGAGCGCGCCAACGGGGATTTCCGTGGGGGCGAAAGCCCAGCGACCGAGCGTATCGCATGCGGTCACAAGGACCGCGCCGCCTAGGGCTGCCACGGGTATTTGCCAGCGCAGGTTCGCGCCAACAACCAAGCGAGCAGCATGGGGGACGATGAGTCCGGCGAAGCCCAAGACCCCGGCGGCGGCGACTCCCGCTGCGCCGAGGATGACGGCTAAGGCTACTGCTATTAGTCGCCATATCTTGGTGCTCACGCCGATGCCGGCCATGGTGGAATCATCCAGCGCGAGCATATCCAGGTGTTTTGCCACCACCATCGCGGCGGTTAGGGCGAGAAGGATAAAGGGGGCGACAATGGTGGCATCGCCAAGCGAGCGGGCGTAAAGCGAACCTTTCAACCATGTCATGGCCGCTCCTGCCTCTGGGGCAGACCGCACCAGGAGCAATTCGGTGATGGCGCCCAGCCCAAAAGATACCGCCACCCCGGTAAGGGGCAGGCGCACCGGATCGCTTGCCCCGCGCCCGGCGAGGAGAAGAACCAGCCCAGTTCCAGCCAACGCTCCAATAAAGGCTATGAAAGTCAGCAGGTGGGCCGGCAGGGCGCCTGATCCCATGAGTACCGCAACGGCCGCGAGTCCGCCGCCGGAGGTAATACCCACCGTATCTGGTGCGGCCAAAGGATTGCGTAGCGCGGACTGCAATAGACAGCCAGAAACGGCCATGGCAATACCGGCGCAGATTCCCACCAAGATCCGCGGCGCGCGGTACTTCCAGATGAGCGGCTCTCCGGTAACGAAGGCGGTGATCACCTCGCCCGGCGGTTTCATCACCGCACCGACGCCCATGCCGATGATTGCGCTCAACGCCAACGCCAGGATGAGACCTACTAGCACCCCAACAAATCTCTTATGCCGCATGCTTCCTCCTCCCCAGCGCATGGACGGACCACAACACTAATGGCATGCCAGCCAAAGAAGTCACGATGCCCACTGGGGTCTCGGCCGGTGCCCAGATTCCCTGGCCAACCGAATCAGCCACCAAAAGCACCGCTGCTCCAACAATTCCAGCCACGCACAGCCCCATGCGGTGGTGCGGGCCGCACACCCGCCACGCTACGGCCGCGGCCATCAACCCTAAGAAGCCAATCGGCCCAGTTGCAGCTACGGCCGGAGCAATAAGCACTACCGCCGCCACAATGGCAGCCAACCGAATGCGCTCCGGCTTCGCGCCGACAGCACCGGCCATGGCATCGCCTGCTACGAGCAAGTCCAGCGTTTTTGCACCGACTAAGGTCAAGGGAACCACGACCAGCACGGCAATCAGCGCCGGCACAATATCGTCCAAGCGCACACCGGCAAGCCGGCCAGAAAGCCACGACATCACCGTAGCCAGCTGAGCTTCATCTATCACCAAGAAAATGGAGGTCAAGGCGCTACACAGTGCGGAAACGGCAACGCCAACGAGTACCATGCGCTGGATCGCACCGCTCTTGCCGACGCCCACCGTCACCCCCACAGCAATCCCCGCACCCAGCAGCGCACCGGGCAGCTGGTCAACGCTCGAGGTTTCGCTTCCTAAAAACATTGCGGTTGCGACTGCACCGAGTGCCGCACCGGAGTTCACACCAGTGATGGACGGATCGGCGAGCGGATTCGCGGTTGCCGTGCGCAGCAATAACCCACCTACACCTAGTGCAATACCGACCACCGTGGTAGCAAGGAGACGGTCAAAAGCCACGCTATGCAGCTCTTCTTCTAACCACGGGGTATCAACTGGCACCTGAACATGGCGGAGCCGCCACCACCACACAAAGGCAGCGGCAGCGGTTGCAAGGACCAAGCAGACGCTGGCTTTAGTTCGAGGTGCCACTACTTTTCAGCGGCGATCATGTCATCGAGCATATGCTCGGCGGAAAGCGGCCCGCGGGCGCGCGACCAGATATCTTGGTCCACCTCTACGATGTCGCCGCTGCCCTTGGCATAGGGCGTCTTTTTAAACGCATCGACGTCCTTGTACATAAAGACTCGGTCAGCCTTCATACCAGGGAGCTTATCGCCGGTCAGTTCCGCTACATCAGTCTTAGATTCGATGGATGACTTCTCACCTTCGAAAGCATAATCATAGCCCACCTCGCTCAGTAGCGACTGGGGGAAGGAAGGGTTGACCCAGGTATAGAGCATCTCACTGGACCACCCAGCCACAACAGCACGGCTGCCCGGCTTTACCGCGTCCTTGGTACGAGCAATCTTGTCCTCGATGCGCTGACGGACTTCTTTGGCCTTTTCCTCTTTACCTAGCTTGGCCGCGATCTCATCCATCGAGTCCAGCACGTCCAAGTAAGTCTCATCTGGGTAGGATTCGGTCTGCGCAATCTCTTCCAGCTGCGGCATGATATCGGCTTGACGGGTAGGGCTAGCCAAAATCAGATCTGGTTCCAAAGACTGGATAACTTCTAGGTTCGGCTGCTTGGCTTGGCCCACAGAGGTTGCCTGCCCCAGCTGCTCTTTCAAAGTGGTCGGTGCCTCCGACTTACCGATTTCCACGGTTCCCACTGGGTCCACATCGAGGGCCTTGAGAATTTCCTCGTAGCGCCAATCAAGCGCCACAACTCGCTCGATCTTCTTTTCTCCGTTTCCTTCCTTAGAAGAAGAATCAGAAGAACACGCAACAAGGCCTGCGCCTAGGGCTAGGGTGGCTACGAGTGCGATAACTGCACGCACATTCATGAAGTCTTTCTTTTGCATAGCCTTACCTTACTCAGGTGAGGGTTTGCTGTCTAGGGTCTGATTGCCACGTTCCCGATACGGACCATGTTGCCGCACGTCCGCTAGAATCCGCCCAGTAAGCAAAAATAAAAAATGACCCTCACCGGCGAACCGATGAGGGCCTGGAAGTTGGTAGCGGGGGCAGGATTCGAACCTACGACCTCTGGGTTATGAGCCCAGCGAGCTACCGAGCTGCTCCACCCCGCGTCGAGATGACTTCCATCATCTGCGCTTGAACAGCGCGTTAACACAAAGTGTATTCGCTCTGTCTTGGCGACTCATGTAACTATACATAGGGAAAGGCACCTACCCAAATCCGCTGGGCAGGTGCCTAATTCATTGCGATTATGAGCCGGGACTACTTCTCCGTCGACTGGTAGGACTCGACTGCCTTGTCGAGCTCATCTAGGGCGCGTCCGTATTCCTCGAAGGAACCATCGCGTGCATCCTCAAGGCCCTTCAAAGCCTTGTTGATGTCATCGATGGCGCCAGCCTGATCAGAAGAAGACGGAGCGGAAGCTGGAGCCGAAGGCTTATCGTCCTTGGACTCGTTCTTGTTCTTCTCATCCTTGGCGCCGTCCTTGTCCTCGGAATCGCCCTCGACTTCCTCAATGTTTTGGGCAGCCTTGGCATCGATTCCAACTTGTTCAAGGGCATCGCCAATAGTCGGGGCGTAGCCTACGCGGCCCTTATAGGAGACGAGCACGCGCAACAGCTTCGGGAAGGCAGAAGCCTGGTCCTTGCGCTGCGAGTAGATCGGCTCGAGGTACAGGATTTCGCCACCGCCTACCGGCAGGGCTAGCAGGTTGCCGTTGTGCAGGTCATTAGTGCCCTCCCACAGGGTGCGGTCGCGGGCGACCTGGTCGGACGACATCATCGCATCCTGTGCCTGCTTCGGGCCCTGGGTCTGTGTATTGGTGGGCAGCACGCGCACGGTGATATCGCCGTAGTTTTCCGGATCGGAAGATACAGCCATGTGCGCAGACAAGAACTCGCGGTTGAGGCCACGGTAAGACGTGGTCAGCTGGAAGGTCGGCTTGCCGGTCTTCGGATCTGCGGCCATCACGTAGTACGGCGGCTGATTGAGCTGGCGGGATTCCTCCGCGGTGGGGTCATTCGGCACGGACCAGAAGGCATCGTTATTGAAGAAGACATTCGGGTCATCCACGTGGTAGCGGGCCAACAGGTCACGCTGCACCTTGAACATATCCTCCGGGTAGCGGAAGTGCTCGCGCAGCTCATCGGAGATCTCCGCCTCAGGCTTAACGACGTCCGGGAACACACCCTCCCAAGCCTTGAGCACCGGGTCATTCTTGTCGAACTCGTAGAGGTCCACAGTGCCGTCATAGGCATCGACGGTGGCCTTGACCGAGTTGCGAATATAGCCGACCTTGTCATTGACCAAGCGCTGGGTGGTGCCATCGGGATTGAGGGTGTCCTGGGTGGCGTCGGAAAGCGAGGCACGCTGGGAGTAAGGCAGGGACTCCAAGGTGGTATAGCCATCCACAATCCACTTCAGACGGCCATCAACCACGGCCGGGTAGGTAGCAGAATCGGTGGTCAGCCACGGGGCAACCTTTTCCACGCGCTCGCGCGGATCACGGTCATACAGCAGCTTCGATTCGCTGCCGACGCGATCCGAAAGCAGGAAATTCAGCTCGCGGTACTTGGCGGCGTACATGGTGCGGTCAAAAATATTGCCAATGCCAACGCCGCCCTTGCCGTCATAGGTGTAGGTGGAGCTATCGGTGTCATACTCGACCGGGTTATCGCCGGTCTGGCCGGTAATCGCATAATCCATGCCATCGGCCGAGCCCGCAATGACTGGACCGTAGTAGATGCGCGGCTGGTCTACCTTAATGCCAAGGGACTCCTCTGCATCCTGGGTCTCGCCTTCGCCTTCGGCCTCGCCGGCCTGGGTCTGCAGGTCAGAAACCGTGAAGATGGGGAAACCACCGCGGGCAGAACCGGCATCGCGGGCTACCTCATCGACCTTATTGGCCTGCGCTGCCACAAAGCCGTTGCCGTGGGTATAGACGGTGTGGCGGTTAATCCAGTCCGACTGATTCTCCCGCAGCTCGTTCGGGTCTAGCTCGCGTGCGGCAACGACGAAGTCGCGCTTCTTCCCGTCGATCTCATAGCGGTCCATCGACAGCGTCTCTGGGAAGCCGTAGAAGTTCTTCAGCTGCTGCATCTGGGTAAAGGTAGGAGAAAGGATCTCCGGATCCAGCAAGCGAAGGTTATTGATGGTGGCGTTATCAGAGGCGACCTTGTCATCGGAGACTTCATCCCCACCCCAGTTGTCCTCATAGGTGACGTGATCATCCGTGAGCCCATAGGCATAGCGGGTTGCCTCGATATTGCGGGCGATGGATTCTTCTTCCTTGGCTTGACGGTTGGGCTGTACGGAGAAGCGTTCCATCAGCAGCGGCCATGCCTGGCCAATGACCAGCGAGGACAGCAGCATCAGCACCACTGCCAGGCCGGGGATGCGCAGATCCTTGATGACAACGGCCATAAACAGGGCCACGGCCACAAAGACGCCAATGATCATCAATATGATCTTCGCCGGCAAGTAGGCGTGGATATCGGTATAGGAACCACCGGTGAAGAGGTCGTGCTGGGTATTAAGCAGCTCATAGCGCTCCAACCAGTAGCCAATGACCTGGGCTACCATCCACAGGCCGGCGGTTACCGCCAGCTGCAGGCGGGCTGGGTGGGAAATGGATCCGCGCACACCGGAGGCCTTATTGCCAATCCGGATGCCGCCCAGCACGTAGTGGCCGAAAAGCGCGATGAGGAAGGCCAGGATCAACAAGATGGACAGGGTGCTGACCACCATCTTCAGAACTGGCAACGTGAAGGCATAAAAACCCAGGTCGTGGTGGAACTGGGCGTCTTGTTCGCCGAATTCCTGGCCGTTGAGGAAGAGCAGCACCGTGCGCCAATTAGCCTGGCCGATGAAACCGGCGATGACGCCCACGATGGCGGGGATGACCTTGAAGAAAACGCCCATGGACTTCTCAATGGACTTGCGGTACTGATACACCGGCGAGTTCAGGTCTCCTAGGTCGAGCGAATCCGGGCGCCCGCGCCAGGCAAAGTAGCCAGCGGCCCACACCACTGCAGCGGCCACAAGACCGAAGATGATAAAGAGGACTATCCGCGCCATAATCGCGGTGGTGAAGACGTTCCGGTATTCAATCGCACCAAACCACCTCCAATCCGTGTACATGCCCACGAGCATGGGGCCGAAGAACAAGAGGACGGCAATGATGGCCGCAATGATTGTCGCGACCCGCGGGGGCCGCTTCAACGGGGCGGCTGGTGTGGATGACCCTAAGGACAACGCCAGCTCCAATCAACTAGTGCGAATTTAAAACCTGTAGACTTCTTCCAGCTTAAGGAAGCAATACACAGATAACGAATAAGGATGTTCATGAGTTCCCCCGAATTATCACAGCCAGCTTTAAACCGCGCGATGACCGAAGCCGTGGAATTCGTCCACGCCGAAGGCTGGGGCGCCCGGCCCACCATCTTCGCGCTGGTTCCCACCCACTTGGTAGCCGATCAGCTTGCCGCGCTCGATGAGGAGGACGCCGCACCGCTTACGCTCATCGTGCAGGATAATGTGCCCGAAAACATTGAGCCTGGCTCAGAGCAGCTGGCCGATTATGTCTCCCGCCTGGCCTGGCCGCGAGAGGTTGCCGGCGTCATCTTGGCCCAAGAAATCAAGTTCCGCGATACCTCCAGCGAGGACCCCTCCCCTCGCCCGGCGCGCCTTTATTCCGGTGCACTGCGCGAGGAAGGCATCGAAACCACGTTGCTGCAGCTGCGCCCCACCGAGGAGGAGTTGGAAGCGGCCGGACCGTTCGCGGAAGATGACATCCAGCTGCGCGGCGGTCCCCAGGTGGCTCCGGGGGTCATTGCGGCCTTGCGCTATGGGCTGAACCAAGACCCGGATGAGCTAGATTAGACTGAAGTGACAATTCTCGCCTGCGACTAAGGAGCATTTTCCTACCGTGCGACGCATTACTCTCACTCGCCTGACCGCCACCCGCGCCACCGCAGCAGCGCTTCTGCTGGGTGTAGGCGTGAGCACTGCCGCTTGTTCCTCGGACGATGCCGCGCCTGCCGACGCCCCCGTGGAGACTTCCCCTGCCGGCGCCGAGTCCACCGCCCCTGCAGCGGATACCGCTGAGGAAACCAGCACCGCCTCTAGCTCCTCTTCCACCGTTGCGTCCAGCGCGGAATCGAGCGCGGCGGAAAGCTCGGAGGCGTCTGAGGGGGCGTCGGCAAGCAAGGAGCCCGGCAACGAAAAATTGGAAAAGTCGGTGGCCAAGGCCTATGACATCTTTGCGCCGGTAGCACCCAAGGAGCTCTTCGCGCACTTCGACCGCTGCGATTCCACGGGCGGGGACGATTCCTATAACTGCTCTGGGCCGGAGGTAGGCCAGTTCCAGTTCTTCCGCTCGCACTCCAAGGCCAAGCAAACCACGCAGGTGCTTACCGAGCTGCGCAGCTCGCAGGTCATCGAAGATGACGGCGACCGCGTCGTAGGCTGGTCCACCTTGGGAACCACCGCGGTCATCACCGTGGTGGACAATAAAGAAGGCATGGTCATGCAGCAGATGATCTCCTCCGACCAGGAAGACCCGGAAGAGAAGATCAAGGAGCTGGGCCTAGCTAAGTAGGCCGACTACTGGCAGGTTTTAATATCCTTGCCGTCCGCGAAGTCCTTCATCGTGGACACTGCCTCATCCAAGGTGGAAACTTCCGCGATGGGCATATCGCCGTGGTCGCTCGCGGCGGCCTCAGAGCAATTATCCTTCGGCGCGAGGAAGAGCTCCGCGCCCGCCTCGTGTGCTGCGGCGATTTTATGTTGGATGCCGCCAATGGGGCCTACTTTGCCATCTTCCTGAATCGTGCCCGTACCGGCCACGAACTTGCCGCCGGTGAGGTCTTCCTCGTTGAGCTTATCGATGACCGCCAGGGTAAACATCATGCCGGCGGAGGGACCGCCAATATCCTGCAGGTTGTATTTGACCTTAATATCATCCTGCGGGACCGAGAGCATGGCGATGCCCAGCATTGCCTGCCCCTTCTGCTTCGGGTTCTCCCCTAGCTCGATTTCTTCTTCTTGCTCCTTGCCGCCCCGCTGGACGGTCAGCGTGACCTTATCGCCAGGGCTTTTCTGCTTGATGACGTCTTGGACCTCGCCCGGCTCCGAGACATCTTTGCCTTCTACCGCGGTAATGACATCGTCCTTTTTCAGCGTGCCCTGCGCCGCGCCCTCATCCATGACTTCCGCGATGGTGATCTTTACCGGCAGGTGCAGGTAATCCATGGCCGCCACGGTGGCTGCAGACTCGGACTGGGTAAAGGCCTGCTTATTGGACTCTTCTACCTCTTTATCGCTCATATTCTGCGGAATGACGGTATCGATGGGCACGATGGTGTCATCGGTCATCATCCAGCGGCCCAGCGCCTGCGCCAGGGTCATATTGGTGCGCACGGAGACTGTGGTCATGTTGAGGTGGCCGTCGGTGTCATAGGTTTTCGGCGCCTTAACATCTACCACCTGGGTGCCGTCGACCTCACCCAATGTGTCCACCGTGGGACCTGGACCCTCGGCGGCATAAGGCACGGTCAAAGACACATCGGTGCCGGGGATATGGTCAAGCGATACCAACGCACCGGTGAGGACGACGGGGATGGCGCCCCAGGCGATGGTGCGGACGCGACGGCTAGCAGGAGAATTCACGGATCAATACCCTACAACCTTTGCCGTAGTGTTCGCTGTCAGCGTAGCGGGGATCATGGAAAGTAGCCGGATGGTGCCGGTAGATTAGGACGCATGAGCAACGGATTCGGTTTTTCTTTCCCCAATAACGATGACGACGATAATGACGGACGTCGTGACCAGAACCCGTTCGGCGCATTCGGCGGCGCTAATGGTGGCGGCCTCGGTGACATGCTGAACCAGTTCGGTCAGATGCTATCCGGCATGGGCTCTTCCATGAACTCGCCGGAAAACTCCGGCCCGGTCAATTACGACATGGCTAAGCGCATCGCCCTGCAACAAATCTCGCAATCCAAGCCGGTAAGCGCGGACGATACCAAGGCTGTCGAGGAATCCGTCCGCTTGGCGGAGCTCTGGCTTGATGACGCCACCTATTTGCCCACCGCCTCTGGCACGGCCAAGGCTTGGGATTCCAAGCAGTGGTTGGAAGAGACCATGCCGGCGTGGCAGCGCATGGTCACCCCGGTGGCGGAGCATATGAATGATGCTCAGCTGGATTCCATGCCGGAAGAGGCGCGCGAGATGATGGGCCCCATGACCAAGATGATGAACCAGATGTCTGGCATGAACTTTGGCATGCAGCTCGGCCACGCCTTGGGCGATTTGGCCTCCCAGGCGCTGACCGGCTCCGATTTCGGCCTGCCCATCGCCCCAGCCAATACCGTGGCACTGTTGCCACAGACCATCCAGAAGGTCGCCCGCGAGCTCAATGTTCCTGGCCAGGAGGTGCTGGTTTATATTGCCGCCCGCGAGGCTGCCCGCCAGCGCCTGTTCAAGCACGTGCCGTGGCTGGTAGAGCGCATCGTCTCCTCCGTGGAGGAATATGCCATCGGCCTGGTTATTGATACCTCCCACCTGGAGGAAGTCACCCGCGAGCTCAACCTCGAGTCTGGCGATCCACAGGCGATCCAGGACGCGATGAGCAAGTTGCAGGGCATGGACCTCTCCCCGCGCATTACGTCGAAGAACACTGCGGCCGCATCCCGCCTCGAGACCCTGTTGGCACTGGTGGAAGGCTGGGCCGAGCACGTCGTTACTGAGGCACTGGGCGAGCGCATCCCGTCGACCTCGAAGCTGACCCAGGCATGGGCGCACCGCCGCAGCACCGGCGGTTCCGCCGAGAACGCCTTTAGCAAGGTGGTCGGCATCGAACTCAATGCCCCGAAGGTCTCTGAGGCCGCTGAGCTATGGCGCCGCGCCACCGTCGCCGTAGGCGCGGAAAAGCGCGATAAGGCCTGGGATCACCCGGACTTCCTGCCTACTGCGGAGCACCTTGATAACCCGGCCGCCTTTATCGACTCCCTGCTGGACGAAGGCCCGGATGAGGGCTTTGAAGAAGAGTTTGCCAAGCTGGAGGAAATGCTGAAGAACGGCGAGGATACCTCTGCGGCGCAGGGCGACGAGTCCAAGGAGTCCGAGAAGCCGGAAGACCAAGACGACAAGAAGGACAAGGGCAACGAGGACGAGGAGAACTAGCAGCCCCAGCGCTGATAGGCCTCAAGATAGCCCTTCGCCCGCTCAGCGTGGGGCGCCCTGTCCGCCCACTGCCAAAAACCCCGCCCATGGCGCGGGATGAAGGTGTGGGTGAGCTCGTGAATGATCACTGAATCCAGCACATAGTCCGGCACCTGTTGTAGCCGGTCGCTCAGCCGAATATCCGCGGTGGAGGTAGTACAGCTACCCCACCGCGTATTTTGATTGCTCACCCACCGAATAGAGCCAATAGTCGCGCGGCCATCTAAATACGCCGCGTTGAGCCGCCGCGCACGTTCCTCAAGCTGGGAGTCCGTGCGGCGGCCACTGCCCCGTTTCTTTTCCACCCGCGCCAACATGTCCGCGACTGCTTCGCGCTCATCGCGCGCGGACATCCACGCGGGAATGCGCACCTCGAGCACCCCGGATACCATGCGCGCCTGCACAGTTTTCTTCCGCTTGGCAGAGCGAATGACTTTGACCTCTGGGGGCTGCGGTGCGGTAGGCTGCATGCTCGACATGACAGGTGATTGTACCTGTGGTGCAATGGAGACCACATACTTTGGGGGAAGGGGTTAAAGGAGTGGGGATTTCTGCCACCCAGGTGGTCTTGGCGCCAGGCAGCGCAGTATTTTGCCGCGAGGAAACGGTGATCCAATTTGGCATGGATGCCACCCGCGTTGGGGTTGCGGAAACAGGAAGCGCGCTCGCCGTCGCGACGGCTTTCAACACCGCTCGCGAGCCAGTGTCCCCTGAAGAACTGTCTGACCGGCTGCGGGCAGCGGGATTAAAGGAGGCGGCGGCGCTGAGCCTCATTGAAGACGCACTGGACTATGGCATCCTCTGGCCGCACAGGGAGGCCGCCGAAAAGACGGACACCATTGTCCTCATGGGAGAATCCACCCTGGCACACAACCTTCGCGCACGCCTTGAGGAGGATGGCTTCCAGGTGCGCATCCCGCTGGAGGAAGACAATGCCTTTTCCTATATCCACGACCTCGACGGCATGTATCCGGTCCTCGCCGTGGACCAGCTGCACTGCCCGCTGGATTGCGCGAATGCACTCGCGGGCACAGGAACCACGTGGATTCCGGTATCTTTGCTAGACAATCGTGGCGTCATCGGACCGGTACGTATCCGCGGCCAAGGCCCATGCCCATTGTGCGCGCACTTGGCGCGCGTGGACATGGACCCACTCTGGAATATCATCAGCACCCAGCTCACCCGCGTGCGCCGCACGCCAGAAGCCGTGGTGCTCGATGCGGTTGCGACGCATACGCAGGTGATCATCCGGCGGCTGATGGGGCGGCCGCTGCCGCCAGGCGCGCCAACCGCCAAGCCGCGCCCCGGACAGCAGTGGGAGGTCGATGTCTACGGACACCATCAGCAGCGCACCGTCATTGCGCATCCACGCTGCCCGGTGTGCTTCGGCGGCAAGACCAACCTGGCTAGCTGCGAACCGAACGAATAACCTCTAGTACCTGGGCGCCGTAGCGCTCCAGCTTGCTAGGGCCTACGCCAGAAATGGACAGCATCTCTGCCTCATCGGAGGGCAGGTCCTCCGAAATCGCCTGCAGGGTGGCATCGGAAAAGATGACATAGGCCGGAACCTTTTCCTGACGCGCAATCTGGGACCGCCACGAGCGTAAGGCAGCAAAGACCTCTTCATCGCCGCCGCCTTCACAATCTTCATGGCGGCCTATGACCTTTTCCGCCGGTGTTCCCAGCGGACCAGAGCACACGCGGCAGCGCTTCGGGCGGCGTGAGCGAGACCCACCGCCGGAGGCATCTTCGGCCGCAGGGACGATGCCATCGAGGAAGCGCGTGCGCTCGCGCGAAGCTCGCGAGCCGGTAGTCTTCGCCAGCGCCCATGACAGTGCGAGGTGCTCACGGGCGCGGGTAATCCCCACGTAGAAAAGGCGGCGCTCCTCTTCTACCTGCTCGTCGCCAGCCTTGATGGCATGGTTGATGGGCATAAGCTTTTCCGTTAGCCCCACGAGGAATACCGCGTCCCATTCCAAACCCTTGGCGGCGTGCACGGTAGCCAGCGTCACGCCTTCCATGGCTGGGGCCTGCTTATCGGTAGAGCGCCGGCGCAACTCCCCCAGCACCCCGTTGAGATCGATGCCAGGAGTGGATTCCACAATCTTTTCAATGAGCCCAACCAATGCGTTGAGGGACTGCCAGCGCTCGCGGGCTTGGGCGCCCTGCGGCTCGGTGGAACTCAAACCCAGCTCGACAAACGCAGCCCGGGCAATCGCCACTGGGTCATCCGGCAGGTCCTCGCGGCGGGTCGCGGCGATGAGCACGCGGATCGCCTCCAGGATTTCCGGGCGGCGGAAGAAGCCCTCGCCGCCGCGGACTTGGTAGACCACTCCGGCGTCGGCAAGCGCCTGCTCAAACTGCTCCGACTGAGCGTTAATGCGGTAAAGGATGGCAATCTCGGAGGCCGGCACGCCCTGGTCTAGCAGCGTGAGGACCTGGCCCGCCACCTCCTGGGCCTCAATCTCTTCGGACTCATAGGCCTTGAAGGTGGGCTCGGGACCGGGCTCGCGCATGCCTTGCAGCTCCAAGCGCGTGCCAGCTGCGCGGCCGGTGGCCTTGCCGATGACCCGGTTGGCCAGGTCAGTTACCTGCGGCGTGGAGCGGTAGTCGCGCTGCAGCTTGACCACGGTGCCATCCGGGTACGTGCGCGAGAAATTAAGCAGGTAGTCGGGAGAAGCGCCGTTGAAGGAATAGATGGTCTGGTTGGCATCGCCCACCACGGTAAGGTCATCGCGCTCGCCCAACCAAGCGCTGAGCACCCGCTGCTGCAGCGGGGTAACATCCTGGTACTCATCGACGACAAAGGTGCGGTACTGCTCGCGGAAGGTCTCCGCAATCGCCGGCACATTCTCGATGGCACCTGCGATGTGCATGAGGAGGTCATCGAAGTCCAAGTGCATCATGTCCGGCGTGGCCTTGGACTGCTCGTAGCGGCGGAAGGCCTCTGCTACCTTCGCCGGATCGGCCGGTGCACTGCGGTCTGTATTCGCGATCACGGACTCATAATCTTCGACACTGACCAGCGCGGACTTAGCCCACTCGATCTCCGCCAGGACGTCTCGAATCATGTCCTTGGAATTATCCAGCCCCACCGAGCGCACCGCGCGGGCAACTAGGGGGAATTTATTATCCAGCAGCTGCCACGGAAGATCTCCTGCTACCTGCGGCCAGAAATACTTCAACTGGCGGCGCGCCGCCGCGTGGAAGGTCTGCGCCTGCACGCCGGCCACGCCCATGGTGCGCAGGCGATCGCGCATTTCTCCGGCCGCTCGCGCCGTGAAGGTCACCGCAAGCACGCGCTGCGGGCTCACAAAACCCTGGTCCACCAAGTTGGCAATGCGATAGGTAATAGTGCGGGTCTTGCCCGTACCCGCGCCGGCCAAGATGCACACGGGCCCGCGCGGCGCCGTGGCCGCGCGCAGCTGATCTTCATCCAGCAGGGACAAATCCGGCTTAGTCACCGTGATACCACTCCATAATCATCGTGTGTGCAATTGAACCCGGACGTGGAAGCTTTAGCTCAAGGAGCTCGGCGCGCTCCACCCACCGGATTTCTTCCAATTCCCCATCAGTATGGCAGGTGGGGTGGACATCAGCCGTGCGCGCACAAAAGCCCAGCATGAGGGAGCCACTCGGTGGCCACGCCTGCGAGCCCCAGTAGCGAATATCATCCACCCTGCGCCCGGTTTCTTCTAGGGCCTCGCGCGCAAAAGCTGCTTCCGCGGTCTCGCCCGGCTCAACGTAACCGGCGATCAGGGAGAAAAAGCAAGTGCGGCGGCGATTGCGCGCCAGCAAAATCCGATCGGTGCCGCTGAGGCGAATAAGCCCGATGACGGCAGGATCTAGGCGCGGGAAGACCATCCGGCGCTCGTCCAAAGGATCGCGCCCCACGATTCCCGGTGCTGGGTAGTCCAGCTTGTGACCGGTGCGCGGATCAAAGCGCTGCTCGCGCCGATTGCGGATCAGCGCAATGGCTTGCAAAATCACCGGCTGGTCTGCAAAGAACGTTGCGCTTTCCAGCCGGCCCAGCTCGCTAGCACCGTCTTCCGGATACGCGCACGCCTGCAGGGTACCTAGGTCCACTACTGCGTGCTTGCCGACGCCCCCGGGAACCTTCTCCACCAGCACCGGTTCCCCCGCTGCAGTAACCGGTACCTGGCCGTGAGGGGTTACTGGGAGGAACATTTAATCCTCATCATCATCGTCCATGACCTCGATGGGCTGTTCCATCTCATGCTTGATGTAGAGCAGGCGGTCGCCCGGCTTCAGCGCGGAGGCATCCGCGGTATCCACGCGGTGCAGCTCGTTATTGCGCAAAACAGCCAACACAATATCTGCTAGGTGGCGTGGGTTGGAGCCCACCTCGAATTCGCGCACGGCGCGCTCGGCTACGGAGAAACCCTCGTTGGGTGAGAGCAGATCTTCCATCATCTCCACCACCGTCGGGGTGACGGTGGCCAAGCCTAGCAGTCGGCCGGCCGTCTCAGCGGAGGTGACCACGGAATCTGCACCGGATTGGAGCAACAGGTGACGGTTTTCGGACTCGCGCACCGACGCCACGATCTTGGCCTTGGGCGCAAGCTCTCGCACGGAGAGGCAGCACAGCACCGCGGTATCGTCCGTGGATGGGGTAACGACGATGGAGCTGGCGTGCTCTACCCCAGCGATCTTTAGCACGTCCTGCTTGGTGCCGGAACCAAAGATGGTGACCAATCCGTGGTGCTCGGCGTGAGCGAGGGACGCACGGTTGGTATCGATGACCACGATCTGGGAGGACGGAACATCATCGGCCAGCAGCGCGGCCACGGCTCCGGCGCCCTTGGTGCCATAACCGATAACGACGGTGTGGTTACGCAATTGCTTTCTCCAGTTCTGGATTTGGAAAGTACGGCGGGCCTTATCCGTCAACACGGACAAGGTCGCGCCGACCAATAAAACAAGGAAGATCAGGCGGGCAGGGGTAATAAGCACTAAGTTAATGAACCTGGCCTGCGGGGACACGGGCACGATATCGCCGTAGCCCACGGTGGTCAGCGACACCGCCGCATAGTAGGCGGAGTCCAATAACGACATGTCCTCGCTATACCCACCGCCGTCCACATAGACCACGATGGTCACGAAGACAACGATGCCAAAAGCCCACAGCACACGCTTGCCCAGCTGACGCCACGGGCTGGAATTTTCATCCCTCGGCACCGTAATGACATCAATGAGCGCGTGATCCGGCTGCGAGGACAGCTCGACCTGCGGCAAGAAGCGACTTCTAAAGCGTGACTTCATTGCCTGCGCACGTTTTTTGGCCACTAGTCCAGCCTTCTTTTCTGGTCTCGAATGATTGCCCAAGAGATTGCGCGCTTACGCAACCGCCCACATACCTTAGCCCTTGTGGTGCTCAACTGACGATTCAAGGAGTTTCTTCAGCTCTTCCCCACGCGGAAGGTGGGCAGGCTCGAAGGTATAGCCATCGTGCACATAGTAAAATGCGGCACGAATCTTTTCCCCGCCGTGGATGCGGCGCCAGGCCTCTGCATACACCGCTAGCTGTATCTTGGCAGCATCCATGGCTTCTCCCTGGGGTGGGCGGCCGGTCTTCCAGTCCACCACCATCCAGGTGCCATCCTCCAAGCGGAATACCGCATCCATGCGCCCGCGCACCACGGACTCACCAATAGTGATTTCAAAGGGCGCCTCCACGTGCTCCGGCTGGCGCTCGGCCCACTCGGAGTTCAGGAAGGCTTGCTTGAGCTCTTCCAAATCGAAGTCCTCCGGCTCATCGATTCCCGGAAGTTCTTCCTCGCCCAATAGCGCCGGGCTGCCGAAGCGGTCCTCCAACCACGCGTGGAAGGCGGTACCGCGCTTGGCATAGGAATTCGGCTTAAACGGCACGGGGCGGCGCTGCCTGCGGGCAAACTGAAGCGGGTCTGCCCGCAGCGCAACCATGTCGGAGGCGGTCAGCTCGCTGGGTAGCTCAACGTCTACCACCGGCTGTTGCAGGGCCTTGTACTCCTCAATGAGAGCGTCAGCTTCCTGCTCCCATAACTCAAAGGTTTCACCCCGGCTCAAATCTGGGAGTTCCTCCATTGCTGCAAGGACTAGGTCCGCACCGGCGACTGCCTCTGGGCTAGCCTCAAGCGCTGGGAATTGTGCGCTCTCCCCAAAATCCTCCTCGGAAGGCTCGTCGGGGACGGACCACTCCACCACGTACTGCGGGAATTGCTCTTTCAGGCGCTCTAGGTATTCATAAGGAACTTTCTTCTTCTTTCCATTGGCGTTATTGGTGCCCGAGCCGGTAACGGTCAGGGTAGATTCGGTACGCGTCAGCGCCACATAAAAAAGGCGCGCCGATTCTTCCGCCTTGATGGCGCTATCTGCTTTCTTAAACTCCTCGCACGCGTTTTGGAAATGCGAGCGCTTTTGGGCATCCTCCGGGACCTCAATATAGTCATCGTCTCCCGGGACCTTATCGATCCTGGACAGGAAGGTCTCTGCTTGTGCGCTATAGCTAGACGAATCCGCATGCACCACGCAGACGTGTTCCCATTCCAAGCCCTTGGCCTTGTGCGCGGTCATAATCTGCACGCGGTCAGTGGCCGCGGGAACCTCGCCAAGGTCTAGGCCATCTTCCTTTTCGAGCGCTAACGCAAAGTAATCCAAGAGCGCATACAAAGAATCACCGTGGAAGCCCGCGACGATATCGGCAAATTTATCCAGATGTGTCGCGCCCCCTGCGCTTCCACGCGCAAGGACTTCGGTGCGGATATTAAACAATGCTTCAATATCGGCGAAGATATCCACCAGCGGTTTGGACAGAGAATAGGTGCGCAGGTGTCGCAGTTTGGCAGAAACCTCTTCCATACGGGCGAGGCCTTGCGGAGTATAGCGGTCTCTCTCACCTAGATCGGCCAAGGCGTCGGCAAGGCCGACGCGCTGATCCGGCTCCTCAGCGGTGACATCTTCCAACTGCGCACGCAGGTAGTCTTCCGGGTCCATCCCCGGCTCCCAGCGCAAGCGCTCCTCCCTCGCGCCGGCCAGGTTTCGTTGGCGGGAAGCAAGCGCTTGAATATCACTAATTCCCAGGCCACAGATGGGCCCTGCCAACACCCGCACTGCCGCAGGCAAGTCTTCTGGACGCACGAGCATGGTGGCAATAGCTACGAGGTCCTGGATTTCTGGCTGCCACAGCAGGCCACCGAGACCAATGATTTCATTGGGTACGCCCGCTTTGTCTAGCGCCGCAGCGATGGGGGCGGAGTGCCTATTTTTACGCACCAAAACAGCCGCGCTGAAGGTATCTCCCTCGCGCTTTTCCCACTGCTCTTTCAGGTACTCGGCAACGAATTCACGCTCGCGAACCTCGCTGTCGAAGTACGCCAACTGGATGTCGCCTTCGCCCTTATGCGGGGCGGCAGACAGCTCGTCCACGGGACGTTCAACGCCTTCGAATACGCCCTCCGCCACTGAGTTAGCCAAGTCCAGCGCACCAGAGGGGTTGCGCCAAGAGGTGGTCAACTGGTCCTTCGGAGCGGGTGTGCCCGGCGCGACCGGGAAGTCCTCCACGAAGGCAGTGAGGTTTTCAGAAGTCGCACCACGCCACCCGTAGATGGCCTGCATTGGATCACCCACGGCCGTCACAGAAAGATCCTTTTGCTCCCCTCCGAACAGGCTTCGTAGAAGCACGCGCTGGGCATAGGAGGTGTCTTGGTACTCGTCTAGCATGACGACCTTATAGCGCTGGGATTGTTGCTTGCCCACCACAGGATGGTCGCGCGCGACGCGGGCGGCGACGGCCATTTGCTCGCCAAAGGTGATGACTTGTCGCTCGGATTGTTCCTTTTTCAGCGCCTCCAACAGCGGCACGTACTGCACGCGGCGCTCTTGTGTTTGGATATAGCCCAGCAGCGTCTTTGAGTATTCGGGGCCATTTTTTTGAGATTTATCGAGGTTATCAATGTCCGCCCGAAAATCGCGAGCATGCTCGGCGATGTGACTCGTGTCCTTGAGCCCATTATCGATGTCTTGGCTGAATTTCAGCAGGGTCTCGGTAATCGTGGCTAGGGCGCGATCATCCTCCAGCTGGCCGGTGTAATTGCGCACCACATCGTAGGCCAAGGAATAGCGCTCGGCCTCGGTGATGATGCGTGCGGTGGGCTCTACCGGAACCAAGAGCCCGTATTCACGGACGAGTTCTCCCGCGTAGGAGTCATAGGTGGCTACCTTCGGCGCGATGTTTTCTAGCGCTTCTGCCACCTCGCCGCCTGGCGGGATGAGGCCGGAATCGCGCAATTTAATCAGCTGCCGCCGGATGCGCTGCTCCAGCTGTTGCGCGGCCTTACGGGTGAAGGTCAGGCCGAGAACCTGCTCCGGGCGCACATAGCCATTGGCCACCAGATACACCACGCGCGAGGCCATGGTTTCTGTCTTTCCGGCACCAGCGCCGGCAACCACGAGTTTGGGGCTAAAGGGGCCTTCGATGACATGGGTTTGTTCCTCGGTAGGCGGAAAGTCCTTGCCCAAAGCTGCAGCGATCTGCTGTGGGGAAAAATTGCTCTTAGGCATCGGTAGTCATCCTTCCTTCTTCCTGCACGGGGCAGATGGAGCGAATTGGGCACTTATCGCAGTCTTTATTGGTGCGCGCAGTGATGCGCGGGCCGCGCATCTCCTCCACCAGCGGGGGCAGAAGTGCGGCGAATTCTTCCAGGGCTTCCGGCGATTTATCGCTTTGCCAAATCTCACCAATCTTTTTGGTGGTCGCACCCGGATACACCAGCACACCGCCCTGGCGCGGCATGCCTTCGCCGTCGTGAACCTGGTAGCCGTCAAATGCGCCATGGGCAAGCGCGAGCTGATAGGTCATCAGCTGCACATGGTCCTCGCCCTCTTTCTTAGCCGGCGTGCTTCTACCCGTCTTGAGGTCGACCACCAAGTAATTTCCCTCTCCATCGCGAAGCAGACGGTCCATATAGCCGCCGATGCGCACCTCCTCACTGACGCGTACGCCTACGGGGATTTCCACACCGGCAAGCTCTTGATTGACCTCGGATTGGCGCGCCCATTCCCGGGCGCGGTCCAACAGGGAGGAAAACTCATCGAGCTTGAAACGCAATTGCCACTGCGGTACGTCCTGAATGCGCTCGAAAGCCTCCATCACCAATAGCTTGGCCTTTTCCGCATCCATCCCGCGGCCAATGGCTTCAAAGAAGGCGTGCGCCAAAGTACCGCGGAGCAGGTGCTCCTCGGTGCTTGGGTCCTCGGCCACATTTCCTAGCACGGCCTTGAGCGGGCAGTTGAGTAATGCTTCCACCCGGGAGGGTGACAAACTGCCGCTGGTATGCAGCGGCAGTTCAGCTGCAACGGAGCGCGCAGACCACCACTGCTCCGGGTGGGCGCCAGGGATATCGGCTGCCGCTAGCCGAGCGAGTTGGCGCGCTGCTTGTTTGCGCTCAACCTCACCGGATTCCGGATTGGTAACTACGCGGCGCAATTGTGCGACAAAGGCCGGCACGGACAGCACCGCCACATCGAGGGGATCTACCTCAAGCCCATCGCGCAATGACACGGGGGCGGGTTCGGGCACATCGAGGCCCAGCTCGCGCGGGAGTTGGGTGCGGCTCAGCGCCCGCTTTGCTTGCCGACGCGCAGCTTGACCAGGCACGTCCACTCCCCGGCCGGCGAATTCGCTGATGAAGCGCGAAGGCTCAGAGACCGTATCACCTTCTGGGTTCTCCACAGCGGCAATGAGCAGGCGCTGTCGGTGGCGCGTGGTAGCGACATGGAAGAGTCGACGCTCCTCTGCCAAACGGGAGGCAACGTGGCTGACGGGGGTATCGGGATCAATATCGTGGTCGAGGAGATCGATGAGATCTTCTTGACCAAAGATGGAGCCGGTCTCCCCTAGCGAAGGCCAGCTTCCTTCCTGCGCGCCGGCCACGATGACGATATCCCATTCGCGGCCCACGGCGCCGTGTGCAGTCAGGATCTCTACTGCCTGCGGAATAGCGGTGCGGCGGTCACGCACACCGGTGGGAAGTTCCTGTTCGGTGATATGCGTCAGGAAGGCGCGCAGCGAGGAATCAGGGCGGCGCTCGACGTAGTCACCTGCGGCGTCAAAAAGCGCCATCATTGCATCCAAGTCGCGGTCGGCCTGCGAGCCGGTCGCACCACCGCGCAGCGCCGAAGCCTGCAGGCGGTTATCGAGCTCGGTTGCGCTCCACACAGCCCAGAGGACCTCCTCCACCGAGGCCCCGGAGGCGAGTGCGTCCCGGCCGGCGCTTAGAACCGCGCGTACACGCTCCAGAATGGAGTATTCGCGCTCAGTAAGTTGCCCATTAAAATCTGGAAGCTCGCCATAGAGAAGACCGCGAAGGCTATCGATGCCCCGGGTGGTGGAATCCCAGCGGCGCAGACCGCGGATAAGGCGGCGCAGGGTGACGGGATCGGCGCCACCCACGGGGCCGGTGAGTAATTCTTCCAACTCCGAGTTTGATAGGTCTTCCTCCAAGGCACGCAGGGCGAGCAGCACGGCGGAAACCAAACGCTGTTCGGCTAAGACGACGTCGGTAGGGCTAATGTGCACGGGCACGCCGGCGGCCAAAAGAGTGCGGCGCATCTGCCCAATATCACCGGTTGAACGAACGATGACGGCGATATCGCGCCAGGGGACGCCGTCTTCTAAGTGACGGCGCCGCACGGTATTGGCTACGACGTCACGCAACCTGCCGTCCGAATCCACAATGGAGATGCACGCCGGTGAGGGTGTGCGGTGAGGCTCGGTGAGCTCGATGTCGTGTTCAGCTGGGAAGTCCCGCAGGAAACGCGAGCTAGCACCACGGAAGGCAAAGACGGATTGATCGGCATCGCCGCCTACCACCACGAGATCCGCCTGCGGGGCCATTTCGCGAATGAGCTTGCCCGCAGTGGGGTCAAGCAATTGCGCATCATCGACAATGATGGTGTGGAAGGGGTGCTCGCGCAGTAGCTGGGGGCGCTGAAGAACCGCGGTAACCAATTCCGCAGCGGAATAGGAATGGGCGCGGGAAAGGAGCTGCACGCGTTCGTACTCGCGCAGGAATTCACCCGCCGCGGACCACATGGGGCGGCCGTGCTCGGCCCCGAGGCGCTCTAGGTCGCCCGGGCCCAGGTCGCGTTCAATGGAGCGCAAAAGGAAATCGCGCAGCTGCCGGGCGAAGCCCACATATTCCAGTGCGGGCCGCATCTCCGCGGGCCACGAGCCATGCCCGTCTTCTGCTTGGCCAGTGAGCAGCTCGCGGATGACGGCGTCCTGCTCCGCACCGGTAATAAGTCGGAGCTCCTCCTCGGCTGCTGTGCGCAGCAACGCGAATGCTAGAGAGTGTACGGAACGCACCATGGAGGTCTGTGCGGCGTAATCCTCGAGCCGCTCAGAGAGCTCGCGGCGCAGCCGGGCGCCGGATTCCTTCGAGGGAGCGATAACCAAGATGCCGGAGGGATCCGCGCCGGTCTGCCGGGCTTTATCCAAGGCATGAATGACGGTATCGATAAGGAAGCTGGACACACCGGTGCCGGCGGCACCGGTTACCTTCCAGGTACCGGATTCTGGCAGGTCAACAGGCCAACTGCGGGTCGTGGCGGACTGGGTACGGGGAACGAGGCGCACCTGCGGGGACGGTGGAAGGACCACTCCCGCACGCGCGGTGGAATGGGGGTCGTAACTCACCGCTCCAGTATGGCAGATGCCCGCGACACCAGATGCTGCTCCACCCGCTCAATGTGCGAACGCGTGTTTGAACGCGACGCGGAGTGCAGGTCATTGACATGACGGCGATACGACACAGCGCGCAACAGCAATTCCGGCATACCGGGTACATGACTAAAGCGCTGACAGATCCCATCATCGACTGCTTGGCCAATGAGCCCATCCACAATAACCAAAGCGGCCGTCCAGCCGGCCGGGCGCGGGGACTCGCTCGGCACAATGTCCACAATGCCCGGCGGGTTGGAGCCGTGGTAAACCGTAGTGGTGAGAAGAGCGGTGTGGGCGGGGATAAGGGGGACGTCGGCAAGCAGGGCTGGGCGATAAGCCTCGCCCGTTTCCTCCCAGGCGGCGCGCTCTGCGCGAGCGAAGGCATCGCTACGCTGCCCGTTGGGAAGGGGTACCTCGGCTATAGCCGCGTCGAGGCGCAACGCCATCTGTGCGGTTTCATCAATTCGCCCGCGTACTTGGCCCGGAATAAACTGGGTAGCCTTCCACCCTGCGGCCGTGTGCCGACCATCGCTAGACAGTACCGGCCGGGAAACGCGGGCCCCCTGCACGCTGAGGCGCTCGCGCACCTTAGCGGACCAGGCGGCAAACGGACCGGCCTGGGAATAGACCACGTCGCCCACCTTGATGCCGTTATCCCACACCGGGCCCAATTGATCGCCCTGCACGCGGCGGGTACCAGTGGCACCGGTTTCCGCGTGGAAGGCGCTTAAAACATGCTCTGGGGGAAGCGGCATCCTTAACTCCTATTCGGGTTGGTGGGGATCCTTATTATCCGGATTCGGATAAGGCCACGGGTTTGGTGAGCAGGTCACATCCTCATCAGGATAGACCTCGCTGGGCTTGCGATCGTGCAATTCTTTGTTGTTAAGGTCCAAGGTCTGCTGCATCATGATCGGCGCTAGCTTGCCCTGGCCGCCACACGGCTGGTGGGCCGCATAGCCAATGGCATGACCCAACTCATGGTTGATGACGTACTGGCGATAATTGCCCAAATCGCCTTCAAAAGGCGTGGCGCCGCGCACCCAGCGGGCCTCGTTGATAATGGTGGTGGACTCGCCCGTAATGGTGGTGTGGCAGGAGGTTTCCGTTTCAATCTTCTCGCCACAGCGTTCTGCGGCGGTGCCGAGCGAAGTCAGCTGGATGCGGGTATCTGGTTCCGCATCAGCGGCCACGTGCTCGAACTCAAAGTCCTTATGCGCGGTCCAGCCGCGCGGGTCAGACAAGGTGGCCTCCACCATGGCGGCAAAAGACTCATCGCCTCCATACGGTGCGGTGTTAAGGCCATCTTCTATCTCGATGGAATAGCGCACCTTTTGCTCGCCGCCCTTACCGGTAACGGCGCCAGGCTCGCCTACCTCGTGGAAGGTGCCCTTGCCCTGCTTGGTATAGGAGCCACCGGGCGGCATCTCGCTGATTTCCCGCTTGACCGCTGCAGCATCGGCAGGATCAGGGCCCATCTTCTCCGTACTCGTTGGGGCAGCCTCGCTAGTGCCTTCCGCCTTTTCTTCAGAGGAAGAGGCGGTGGCGATATCGACGATGAACCAAATGGTCAACGCGATCATGAGGGGGATAGCCACCACGCGCCACCAGCCATATTGACGCGCAAACCGGACCACCGCATTGGGGTGGTCCGGCGCATGGCCCTGGCTCCGGTGAGCGTGGCGATTCTCCCTTTTTTCCATGGGGCCTTAGGTTACCCGTTTGTATTTAAAAAAGCTGAATCAGCAGCCCTATGCGCTCGCCTTAGGCGCCGGCGAATCCCACGGCGTGCTTCTTTGCAATGCCGACCTCGACGTAGACCACGCGGTCAGTGCGCACGAGGTACTTACGGCCCTTGTCATCTTCCAATTCCAGGGTGGAGTTATCCGCCAGGGCACTGTTGATCTTCTGCGTCAGCTCGGCTTGGTCACCTGCAGCGCTAATGACCAGCTCGCGAGCGGTATCCGCGAAGCCAAACTTGATATCCATGAAGATTCCTCCTCTAACTAGAGTTTTATTGTCAATGGCCCCACTATAACCATCCCGGCTACTATCAAGGTGTGTCTGACATAAAATCCCAGCCACCGAGCTTCGCGGAACTCGGCGTTGCGGCCGAAATCTGCGATGGTCTCGCCACTCGTGGCATCACGCGTACTTTTGCAATCCAGGAATTAACCCTGCCCATCGCGCTATCTGGCCAGGACTTGATTGGCCAAGCGCGCACCGGAATGGGCAAGACCTATGGCTTTGGCGTACCGCTTTTGGACCGCGTCTTTGATGACGCCGATATCGACGAGCTCGATGGCACCCCGCGCGCCCTCGTGGTGGTCCCCACCCGCGAGCTTGCCCAGCAGGTCACCGAGGACCTGCAGGTGGCTGCCGCCCACCTGCCCGTGCGCTTAGCCTCCATTTACGGCGGGCGGCCCTACGAGGAACAGATCAAAAAGCTCAACAAGGGCGTAGATGTCATCATTGGCACGCCTGGCCGATTGATCGATCTCCACGAACGCGGCGAACTGCAGCTAGATCGCGTGGCTATCTTGGTGCTCGATGAGGCCGACGAGATGCTGGATCTGGGCTTTTTGCCCTCGGTGGAGGCTATCCTCAAGGCACTCGATGGCAATGCCCACCAAACCATGCTCTTTTCTGCCACGATGCCGGGCGCAATTTTGACGCTCGCCCGCCGGTTTATGGAAAAACCCATCCATATCCGCGCCGAATCCGGCGAGCAGGATTTCACCCATTCCTCCACTCGCAAGGTCACCTTCCAAGCCCACCGCATGGATAAGGTTGCCGTCGTTGCCCACGCCCTGCAGGCCTCCGGCCGCGGGCGCACCATCATCTTCGCTCGCACCAAGCGCGCGGCCGCCCAGTTGGCCGATGACCTTGCCCGACGCGGCTTCCACGTAGGCGCGGTCCACGGCGATCTGGGCCAAAAGTCGCGCGAGAAGTCGCTCCATGCCTTCCGCACCGGCCAGGTGGATATCTTGGTCGCCACCGATATTGCCGCCCGCGGCATCGACGTTGATGATGTCACCCACGTCATCAACTATCAGGTTCCGGATGATCCGATGACCTTTGTCCATCGCATTGGCCGCACGGGGCGCGCCGGCCAAACGGGCACCGCTATCACCATGGTGGGCTATGATGAGCTGGGCAAATGGCAGGTTATTAATGATGAGCTGGATTTGGGCGAGCCGAATCCGCCGCAGTGGTTCTCCACGTCCCCGGAGCTGGCCCAGGCTCTAGACATCCCCGCGGATGTAGAGGAAACTGTCGGCCCTGAGACCAAGGTCGTGGGCCAGGTGCCTGTCCGCGAGAAATCCCCCACCCGTACCACCGCGCGCCGCGGCAGCTCCCGGCGCAGGCGAGGAGGCCGCCGATGACTAAAGCTCCCATTTTGCGCTCGTCCCCCGCCGATTGGAAGGCTACCGGCATTATTGTCGTGGTCTGCGCCATCGCGGTCGGCGGGGCGGCTATTACCGCCAATATTAATCAAGCGCATCTCAGCCAAGCGGCCGTTCCTGGGGATAAGGATGCACCCGCGCTTGCCGACGTCCCCGAGGCCCTCCACGAGTCCTTCAGCCTCCCCAACGAACCAGTACCCGGCCAATACCGGGCGGTTTCGGCACACGGCCTGACCATCACGCACGCCGATCACACGCTCACCGCCACCAACCCGGACGGCTCCGAGGCTTGGACTTATGAGCGCACGGACGCGGATCTGTGCTCGCTGTCTACTGCGTGGGGCAAAATCGTGGCGTCCTATAAAACCGGCGTGGGCTGCGGGGATACCGTGGCGATTAATGCCGCAACTGGCGAGTATGACAGCACCCGCAGCGCCGTCAGCTCGGAAGAGGTAGTACCCGTTTCCTCTAATGACCGGGTAGGAACGGTCTCTACCGACCGCATTGATCTGTGGCGCTCCGATTTGGTGCGCACCGTGGAATACGGTGACGTGGAGGCAAAACAGGAGCCGGACAAGCAACCGCATGAGGACTGCACCATTAGCTCCGCCCTCACCCGTACCGAGAATTTGGCACTGACCGAGTCCTGCCCCGATAAGCCGGGTACCACCTGGCTGCGCTTCCAGGACACCACCCCTGATGATTCCCGTGAGCCCGATATCGCCGCCGATGTGGACATAGCCACCGACGGCGCCCGCCTTATCGCCGTCGGGCAAAAGGCCGCCGCTATCTACCGCCCAGGCCCGCACCCCACAATCGAGTCCTATGACAATAAGGGAGAAAAGCTGGACTCTACTTCGGCAGAGCCCTCTCCAGACATAGACGCGGGCGCCTCCCCGTTCGCCCCGGCAACCGCGGACCTGCCGCACCATATGACCTGGTTTGATGGCTCCCGCCTCTACCTTTTTAAACCGAGCGACCTCGCAGTGGATCACGTGGTGGACGATGCCATCGGCACCCCCATCGCCGTCGCCAAGCACATGTTGGTACCTACCCAAGCAGGCATTGCTGTCATGGATTGGTCCACCGGCAAAACCCTGCGAACCATCCCGGTTGATCGCGGCAGCTACCACGGCCCCGTCTACCTCACCTTGGCGGGAGACACCATCGTGGAAACCCGCGGCGATCAGGTCGTGGGCCTAAGCGCCGATTAATCCCCCCTGCAACACGCAAAGGGCCGCGCCTTCCGGTTTTCCCGAGGCGCGGCCCTTGTGCGCGTGGCAGCGAATTTAGAAGTTTGCTGCCGCCCACTCCGTGGAAGCGCGGACGAACATCAGCAGGAAGATGACTACTGCGGCGCTTACCAAAGTGACCGCACCAAGTAACGGCGATCCACCGCTAAACATCTGGAAGGAGCTCGCTGCCAAGATGAGCTCGACCAGGATAATGGCTCCCCTACCCCAGCGCTTTCCTTTGACCATGGCCCAAGCGCCGACGATGACAAAACCAAAGACAATAAAGATAAATAGTGCGGTGCCTAGCCCCACAAAGCTTCCGGAGCCCGAGTCCGACACCATGGAACCATTTTCTGCGCCGGTCACCTCGCGCACAATCAGGAAGATACCGAAGCAGATGACGGCGATGGACTGAACCACGGCGAGCGCTGCGGCCACAAGGACCGGCTGCGGCGCGCCCTGCTGGGTCTTCGTCTCACGCGCCGGCTGCGCCGAGGCCACACTTTGCTTTTTGTTTACCTGCTTTTTCTTCTGCTTAGACACAAAGCCACAGTCTACTCACCGGTCAACGCCATTTCCTTGTGCGCCACTCAGGTTTCGCGGGGGCAGGAGTTAGCCGGGCAGATTTGACGCTTCTTCAGTCACCACACTCAAGGATTTTTGGACAATACTCCAGTTCAGCGAGTTTCTCACAGGGTTCTTTCAACTCATACGCCACGCTAAATGACCCCCACACTAGTTTCATTCACGTGAGGTTGACCACAATTTTGCCTCTACCCCTAGCGGAGCCTGAGTAAACATGTCATGATTCTGGGGTAGCAAAAAGAAAGAGGACGTAAACCTCTTCTTAACTTGAAGGAAACTTCAAGTAACCACAATGTGAACCATTGGCGGCGGCGACGCTGGCCCGACCTCGAGACCGGGCCCCACTGCACGCAGACCAGTTCACACAACCACCCACCCTGGCATTGGTTGCTTTTCATTTTCATGAAAAGCGCTTGTGCTTACTGCTGTCGAATTTTTGTTAGGAGATATCAATCATGGATTGGCGCCACGAAGCTGTTTGCCGCGACGAAGACCCCGAGCTGTTCTTCCCAGTAGGCAATTCTGGTCCTGCACTTACCCAAATCGCTAAGGCCAAGCTGGTCTGCAACCGCTGCCCTGTTGCCTCTTCCTGCCTGAAGTGGGCGCTGGAATCCGGCCTGGACGCCGGCGTCTGGGGCGGCCTGTCTGAAGAGGAGCGTCGCGCCCTCAAGCGTCGCCGCAACCGCGGCCGTGGCCGCGCTCGCGTTTCCGCTTAATAAACGGCCCCCAATTTTCGTTTCGGCGCCCTTAGCCGCTACAGTTGAATAAAGTTCAGATACCCTCAACGAAGGAGTGCGCAATGAGCAAGCGTGGTCGCAAGCGCAAGGATCGCCGCAAGAAGTCCGCTAATCACGGCAAGCGTCCTGGCGCATAACGCACAGCATTACTCAAAGCCCGGTTCCCTCGGTCACTTCGACCGTAGAACCGGGCTTTTGCTATGCCAGACGCAAATCGATGTCATCTCCTAACTCCCCGCTTGACCTCTCCGTGCCTTAAGTCCAATGTGATCGGGCCGAATTGAACACATTGGGGTCTCAATTCGGCCCTTCCGCCCTCAATTCGGCCCGATCAGTATGGACTCAAGCAAAAAGTTGAAAGATCATGAGACCAGGCCCCACCACAGCGGGTGAGCAACAGTGCCTACCACGCCGTGTCGATGCGGGTGATCTCTATCGAAATGCGGCGGCGCAGCGCCTGCGGCGCCTTGGCCTGGCCGTTACAGCAGTTGCGCACTAGGGAGCGGATAATCTCCTCGCTCTCGAGGCGCTGCTGACAGAAATCGCACTGGGCGATGTGCTCGCGGATAGCGAGTGCGCGGGCATAGGTGGTCGATTCATCGAGAAGCTCGCACAGGAGGGCCTGTACCTCTGGGGAGCTACACGCACCACAGTTGTGTTCCGTTGCGCGGTCCATTACTTCTCCTCCATGTCTGGGTGTTCTAATCCAATGCCTTGTTCTCGTGCCACGTCTTTCAACGCTTTCCGGAGCAATTTTCTTCCCCGGTGCAACCGGGACATCACCGTGCCCAGTGGAGTATCCATAATTTCTGCAATTTCTTTATACGCCAAGCCCTCTACATCCGCGTAGTACACCACCATCCGGTAGTCATCGGGCAGGTCATTCATGGCCTCTGAAATGGTGGCATTTGGCATGTCCTTAAGCGCAGCTACCTCGGCGGATTCCAGGCCAGTGGAATCGTGTCCCGCGGTGGTATAGAGCTGAAAATCGCTCAGGTCATCGGCCGAAGACTCCGTGGGCCGGCGCTTCGCCTTGCGGTAGGAGTTGATGTAGTTATTGGTCATGATGCGATACAGCCAAGCCTTAAGGTTTGTACCTTGCTTGAAGGAATGAAAGGACTTATAGGCCTTGAGGTAGGTCTCCTGCACGAGGTCCTCAGCATCTTGCGGGTTGCGCGTCATGCGCAGGGCACCGCCGTAGAGCTGGTCTAGCAGGGGCAGCGCTTCCGCTTCGAAGCGGCGCTGCAGCTCCTTTTCGCTGATTGTTTCTTTAGCCACAATTTCTATCCTAACGCGTAGCGCTAGAATCCCAGCCATGTCCAAAAAGTCCCCGCATGCAGCCACCCCAGCGCTCAAAGTCGTGGAAGACGCCAGCGTAGACCACCATGTGTACACCTTTGAGGCGGGCAAGGATCACTTCGGCGATCACGCCGCGGCGGCCCTCGAGGTAGAGCCGGAACGCGTGCTCAAAACCTTGGTCATCGATTTAACGGCAGGCAAGGGGCCCAAGCGGAAGTTGGCGGTGTGCGTAATCCCTACCACCTACCACCTACCACCTGAGCCTTAAGAAGGCCGCGGCCGCCCACGGCGTTTCTAAGGCCGCCATGGCGGATCCGCATGACGCGTCCAAGTCATCCGGATATATTCCCGGCGGCATTTCCCCGCTGGGCCAGAAGAACCCACTGCCCACGGTCATTGAGGAAACCGCCGTGCTTTTCGATACCGTCTTTATTTCCGGCGGGCGCCGCGGGCTAGATATCGAGCTCAATGCGGAGGACCTCGCAGGGCTGTGCTCTGCCAGCTATGCCGATCTACTCGCCGAGTAGCTCCGGATAATCATTGGATACGCTGCCCACAGCCTTGTCGGCGGGGTGGGTGTGGAAGCCACGCAGGGGCGTCGGCAAGAGCAGCTCAGCGGCTTCTTCGGGGCTACCCTCCAGCCAGGTACGCATTTCTTCGGCCGCCAAGAAGCGGGGCAGGCGGTGGTGCAGCCACTCCATTTCTTCCGTAGCTGCAGTGGTGACAACCGTGGCAGACAGGCGGTCTAGGCCGGTGTCCCACAGGCCTGCCGCCCACAACAGGCCCTCTTCCGCGCGGACGAAATAGGGCTGCTTGCCGCCTTCTTCCTGGTGCCATTCGTAGTAGCCGTTCATGGGGATAAGGCAGCGCTGCTCTTTAAAGGCATGCCGGAAGGAGGGTTTGGTGGCCACCGTTTCCGCCCGGGCGTTAAACAGCGGCGGGCCGTCCAGATCCTTCTTCCAGTGCGGCAGAAGTGCCCACCGCGCAGGATCGACTTGGGCGAGGCTTTCGCGCACGCGCACCATCGCCACCGACTGGGTGGGCGCGATATTGTAGCGCGGGCCCGGGGTGCCTTGCGGAGCACGGACTTCAGTAACTCCGGGCAGCGCTCCCACCTCATCAAGAAGGGACTCGGTAAAAAGAACGAATCTTCCGCACATGCCCTCTATTATGGACGATATGTCTCAACCATGGTCCGCCCCGCAAGCGGCAGGCCCCATTACGTGGGCCCAGCACGTGCCGGGCTCGAAGTCTATTACCAACCGCGCTTTCATTCTGGCGGCGTTGGCCGATGGCCCTTCTACCCTGCGCGCGCCGCTCGTCTCGCGCGATTCGCAGCTGATGGAAAAGGCCCTGGAATCTATGGGCGTGCGCTTTGAGCACGATGGCGAGGATATCCACGTCACCCCAGGCCCGCTTAAGGGTGCCACGGTGGACTGCGGCCTGGCTGGCACGGTCATGCGCTTTATCCCGCCGGTTGCGGCCTTGGCGGACGGCACCGTGCTTGTCGACGGCGACGAGCAGGCCTACGCCCGCCCCATGTCCACCACCCTGGATGCACTGCGCCAGCTCGGCGTCGAGGTAGACGGCGAAAGTCTTCCGTTTACCGTGCGTTCGCACGGAGCGCCGGAAGGCGGCGAGGTCACTATCGACGCCTCTGGCTCCTCGCAGTTCGTCTCCGGACTACTGCTAGCCGGTGTACGCTTTAAAAAAGGCATTACCGTCACCCACAAAGGCGCTCCCCTGCCCTCCATGCCGCACGTAGAAATGACCGTGGGCATGCTGCGACAAGCGGGCGTGCGCGTAGACTCCGGCGAGAATACCTGGACCGTGCACCCCGGTCCGATCGCAGGCCGAGAGTGGACCATCGAGCCGGATCTATCCAATGCCACGCCGTTCCTTGCCGCCGCTGCCGTCACCGGCGGCCGGGTGACCATTAAGCGCTGGCCTGCCAATACCACCCAGCCGGGCGACGCCATTCGCCATATCTTGGTGGATATGGGTGCCATTGTCACCCAAGAGCCGGGCTTTGTCACTGCCAAGGGCGCCAAAGACGGCGCGCTGCAGGGCATCGAGCGCAACATGGGCGAAATTGGCGAGCTCACCCCCACCGTCGCGGCGTTGTGCGCCCTGGCGGACACCCCCTCTACCCTTACCGGCATTGCCCACCTGCGCGGCCACGAGACCGACCGTTTAAAGGCGCTGGCGGATAATATCAACGCCCTCGGCGGCAAGGTCACCGAGCTTGCCGACGGCCTGCACATCGACCCCGCCCCTCTCCACGGCGGAGAGTGGCCGTGCTACGCGGATCACCGCATGGCCACCGCGGGCGCGATTATCGGCCTGCGGGTACCGGGCGTAGAGGTAGAAGACATTGCCACCACCGCGAAGACCCTGCCTGGCTTCGACCGCATGTGGGAGACGATGGTGGACCCCGAGCAACAGGAGAGCAATGGCTAGGCGTTTCGGTTCTTTCGATGAATCCGATGTGCGCGTGCGCCCCGGCAAGGGCTCACGGCCGCGCACTAAAGACCGCCCCAAGCACAAAAATGCCAAGTTCGGCATGGTCATCACCAAGGACCGCGGGCGCTGGGGCGTAGCACTAGACGACGGCCCGCGAGTAACCGCCATGCGCGCCCGTGAGCTGGGCCGCACCGCCATCGAGGTGGGCGACCGCGTTGGTGTCGTAGGCGATACTTCCGGTAAGAAGGACACCCTAGCGCGCATAGTGAAACTCGAAGAGCGCACCTCTGTCCTCCGGCGCACGGCCGATGACACCGACCCTTATGAGCGCATCGTGGTGGCGAATGCGGACCAGATGCTCATCGTCACCGCCGTGGCCGATCCGCCGCCGCGCTCTGGGTTTGTCGAGCGCGCCCTCATCGCTGCGTTTGTGGGCAATATCCACCCCATCCTGTGCCTGACCAAAACCGATCTCACGGATCCTGCCCCCTTTGCGGCCGAGTTCGCCGATCTTAATGTCACGGTGGTGGAAGCCGGCGTCGAAGACGGACTTGAGGCGGTGCGCCACCACATCGACGGCCACGTTACCGCGCTCATCGGACATTCCGGCGTGGGTAAATCCACCCTGGTCAACCGATTGGTACCGGATGCGGATAGGGAGACAGGGGAAGTATCGGGCGTCGGCAAAGGCAGGCACACCTCCACCCAATCGGTGGCGCTCCCCCTCCCCGCCGAGGATGCATTCACCGGCGGCTGGATTATCGATACCCCAGGCATTCGTTCCTTTGGCCTCGCACACGTGGATGCCGATGACGTGCTTGGCGTCTTTGAAGACCTTGCCGCAGCCATCGAGGACTGTCCCCGCGGTTGTATGCATATGGGCCCGCCTGCGGATCCAGAATGCGGCCTCGATGACCCTGCACTTATCCCCCCTGATACCGCCAGTGCGCGGCGGCGCGACGCTGTGCGCGGCCTACTCGAGGCCCTGCGCACCAACGTGGAGTGGGAAAATTAGAGGTGGAAGCCGGTATCGGCAATAAAGCCGAGCAGGACATCAATGATGCCAAAGACCACATCGAGGATCTGGCCCCAGGTGCCCTGGGACGAGGTCTCTAGCAGCGCCAGCCACGGGGTGGTGGGCACGGCGTCGGCAGCCGCATCCGCAGCTGGGGTGGTATCTGCCAGGGCTGCCGGCGAGGCACTGAGGGCTGCGCCTGCGGTAACGGTGGCCGCAGCGAGGTTCTTGAAGCGCTGAGTCATATCGTCTCCTTGAGTATTTTCCTTGAGTATTTAGAGCAGTTCTACCAGGAACGGCAGCTCGGTGGGGTGATAAAAGGCCATGAACTTATCTAGTGCATCGCCCACGGCCAGCTCCGCGTCCTCATCGCCAAGGTCTGCGGTATCGATAGCCTCGATGGCCTTCGCTGTGGTTTCCTCGGACTCTGCAATATCCACGTGGATGGCCGCTAGGTCATCCTTGCTGAACTGCGCGGGCTTGAGCTCTACCACCGGCTCGCCCATATCCGGGCGCGGGGTGAGGACAGAATCATCCAAGTCTACTGAGATAACCACGCGGCGGTGCGGGAACTTCTCTTCATCGCCAATGGCCAAAAGGCGCATGGAGGCCATAGAGGCCTCGAGGAATGCTGAGTAGGCGATTTCTTCTTCATCGCCCTCGGTATAGAACTCCTGCAGCGCAGGGGTCACCATAAAGCCCCAGCCGGAGCGCGCGGTCAGGGAGCCGGTTTCCTCCAGCTCCGCCAGCATGGCGTAGGTAGCAGGGATATAAACGCGGGCTTTAGCCACTAAAACTCACCTTCAATATCGAAGACTGCCTGGATTTCTACAGAGACGCGATCAAAGCTGGTGTACAAAAAGCCCACCATGCCGGATTCCACGGCGGCACGCACGTTGAGGATGGAATCATCAACCATGACACAGTCATTGAGTGGCAGCTCTAGGGCATCTGCGGCCGCCTGGAAAGCAGCGGTCTCAGGCTTTTCCGCCCCCACCTCGCCGGAGAGAACGACTGCGTCGACGTTGCCGCGGTACTCCCACTCGCGGATGTGCTCCGCGCCTGGTCCGCCTGGGTCATTGGACAGGATGGCGGTTGCTGCGCCATTTGCCTTGGCGGCGGCCAGCAGCGCCTTCCAGCGGCGGTTGTCTTCTTCGGTGCCATCAAGGACGCCGACATAGTCAACAATTAGACCACGCATGTACTTAAATCCTTTGGTTACGATTCTCTTTAACTCCCCGAGAGTATAGCGAACCGCGCGCGCATTCGCGCCTACCCCTTTCAGGAAACCCTCAGAAATGGCGGGCTTGGGGCGGGCATGAGACAATTATCACGCGTCCGCCTCCTGCCCTTATGCAGGAGCATTACTTCCCCACCATGTACGAGCCCATTCCTGGCTACTCGCACCTCAAACTCTTCATTGCGCCCCACCGCGTGCGCTATGGCCGCTTGCCGACGTCCGCGGAAGTCGCCGCCCAACACCGCATCCAAGGCTGGGTAGTCTTCGCGCTCGAGGTAGCCGCCGGCTATCGCCCGCTAGCCCACCTCAATTCCGCGCGCTATTCGGATGCCATCCGTCTACACATTGGCTCGTGGGTCCGCCGGCGCACAAGCCCCTACGCCACGGACAAACTGCAATTGACCAGCCTGCACGCGCGGCCCAATGGCGAGTACTTTGGCTCCGCCTACATAGGCCAACAGCAGCATGCATTTACTGGCTCGGCGAGCCCCACCGGTTTAACGTCATTCCGCTTGCTTTAGCCCTGCGGGCAGGGCTTGGCGCCTAGGAAAAGAACTGGCCCAGGTGAGAAAGAATCTCGGACCAGTTGAGTGCGGACCATCCGAATCCGGCGGCGCTGGCCAGCGCCGCTAAACCGGTGGCCAGAAGGCCGCCTTCAAAGGCGGATAGACCGGAAGGCTCGTTCGCCGTCGCATTCGTGCGCACGGTTCCCACAACATGGTGCGACGCGGCGGCCTGCTCCAAGGGCGCATTGACCTGCTTGGTAATGGTGACAATATCGCGCAACGCCGACGCATAAGCCGGAAACTCATCTGGGAAGGCGGAGCCTGTATCCCCGATGGTCAGCAGCTGGGTACGCGGAGAGGTCGCCGCGTGGCCGGCGGGAATCTGCGGCACATCCTTGGTGAATTCACCCAGCTCGGCGCGAATTACCGCCTGGGCATAGTTGGCGCCCAGCATGTCGAGGTAATCCAGTACGGCCGCTTCGGTGTACTGCTTGCCGTCTAGGGATTGCGGCCGTCCCTCTGGCTCCCACGGGAAGTCCAGCGGCGTGGAATAAATATTGCCATCGGTGCGAGCTGTATTGAGCCGGGCTTTGCCAAAGTAGTACTCGAAGGCGGCGTCCGCCTTATCCTGAGACAAAATTCCATCGGCCACCAATGCTTCCTTGCGCTGGGTAGCAATGGCCAGGATGGCCGCGGCTGCGTTATTCTGCTCAATTTTTTCGCCCGAATCCAAAATGATGCGCAACGAGGTGGCAGACTCACGCTGCATCTCATAGGCCACGGCCGGCGTGGCGCCACCGAGCAAGGTGGCAGACAGGAGCGTCGTAATACCGAGACGCAAAGAGCGGCGGCGCATCGTCAGTGGAGCTCCTCACAGGAAATAAGCAGAATGAACAGATTTCTTATATTCTACTCATTTTTTCCTGAAAAGAAACCTGCCCCGCTCCCACTATCACAAGCGGGGGCGGGGCGGGGTTGGGGCGTGGTTGAAGGAAAGACGCCGAGGCCTATGCCTCTACGGTGCCCTCACCGTTGCCGGAAGCAGTAGCAGCGGATTCGCCGGCCTGCTCCTCTTCCTGCTGCTTGAACTGCTTGCGCAGCATAAACAGCTGGCGGACGGTCTCTTCCTTCACGCCATCGTTCATGGCGTTGAACATCTCACCGCCCTCCTTCTGGTACTCCACCAGCGGGTCGCGCTGCGCCATCGCGCGCAGGCCGATGCCCTCCTTGAGGTAGTCCATCTCATAGAGGTGCTCGCGCCACTTCTGGTCAATGATCGGCAGGATGACCATGCGCTCGGTATTGCGCATCTGCTGCTCGCCGCCAATGGCGGTCACAGACTCTTCGAGCTTGTCGTACTCATTATTGGCGTCCTGTACCAAGGCGTCGCGAAGCTGCTCAGCAGAAAGCTCACCCGGGGAACCATACTCGGAGCCTTCCACCAGCTCCTCATGTGAAATGGTGGGGCCGTAGAGGGAATCCAACGCATTCCACAGCGCGTCCAAATCCCAGTCCTCCACGTAGCCGGTGGAGGTAGCGCCGGCGACATAAGCGGACACGGTGTCATCAATCATGCCGCGGATATTGTCTTGAATATCGCCGGCATCGAGGATGTCGTGACGGGTAGCGTAAACCACCTTGCGCTGCTCGTTGAGCACCTCGTCGTACTTAAGGACGTTTTTACGCATCTCAAAGTTCTGGTTCTCCACCTGCGCCTGGGCGCCCTTAATGGAGTTCGAGACCATCTTGGCTTCGATGGGGACATCGTCCGGCACATTGAGGCGGTTCATCATGTTCTCCATGGACTGACCCACGAAGCGCACCATCAACTCATCGCGCATGGACAGGTAGAAGCGGGTCTCACCCGGGTCACCCTGGCGGCCAGTACGACCACGCAGCTGGTTATCAATGCGGCGGGACTCGTGACGCTCGGTACCCAGCACGTAGAGGCCACCGGCCTCGCGCACCTGGTCACCCAGCTTCTTGGATCGCTCCCTTTCGGAATCGATTTCTGCTTCCCAGGCCTCTTGGTACTTCTCTTCATCCTCGAATGGATCGAGGCCGCGCTCACGCAGCTTCTCATCGAGGATGACCTCAGGGTTGCCACCGAGCACGATATCGGTACCACGGCCGGCCATATTGGTAGCCACAGTGACGGTGCCGGGGCGGCCCGCACGGGCGATGATCTGACCCTCTTCCTCGTGGTGCTTAGCGTTGAGCACGTTGTGCTTGATGCCGCGCTTAGACAGCAGCTGGGACAGGTACTCGGAGCGCTCCACGGAGGTGGTACCGACCAGAACCGGCTGGCCGGACTCGACGTGCTCGGCAATATCGTCCACTACAGCGGCGAACTTAGCTTCCTGCGTCTTGTAGATGCGGTCGGAGTGATCGGCACGCTGATTCGGCTTATTAGTAGGAATCGGCACCACATCTAGGCCATAGATGGAGTGCAGCTCGGCAGCCTCGGTTTCTGCCGTACCGGTCATGCCGGAGATCTTCTCGTACAGGCGGAAGTAGTTCTGCAGGGTAACGGTAGCCAGGGTCTGGTTCTCGTTTTTGATCTCCACCCGCTCCTTGGCCTCAATGGCCTGGTGCATGCCCTCGTTGTAGCGGCGTCCGGCCAGCACGCGGCCGGTGAAGCCGTCCACGATCATGACTTCGCCATTGCGAACGATGTAGTCCTTGTCGCGGGTGAAAAGCTCCTTGGCCTTCAGGGCGTTGTTCAGGTAGGACACCAGCTGGGAGTGCTCGGGGGCGTAGAGGTTATCGATGCCGAGCTGATCCTCGACGTATTCCACGCCCTCCTCCAGCACGCCGATGGTGCGCTTCTTGTGGTCCACCTCGTAGTGGATGCCTTCGCGCATGCGCGGTGCTAGCTGGGCAAAGACGCTGTAGAACTGAGAGGAACCGTCAACCGGACCGGAGATGATGAGTGGGGTACGGGCTTCATCGATAAGGATCGAGTCAACCTCGTCCACGATGCAGAAGTTGTGGCCGCGCTGGACCACATCATTAAGGGAGCGGACCATGTTATCGCGCAGGTAGTCAAAGCCCAGCTCATTATTGGTGCCGTAGGTAATGTCGCAATCGTAGGCAGCCTTACGCTCTGGCGGGCGCATCTCGGACAGGATGACGCCCACGGACAGGCCAAGCCAGCGGTGGACACGGCCCATCATCTCGGCGTCGCGCTTTGCCAAGTAATCGTTAACGGTCACGATGTGAACGCCCTTGCCATCAAGGGCGTTGAGGTAGGCCGGTAGCAGCGAGGTCAGGGTCTTGCCCTCACCGGTGCGCATCTCGGCGACGTTGCCGAAGTGCAGGGCCGCACCGCCCATGATCTGCACGCGGTAGTGCTTCTGATCGAGGACGCGCCAGGCAGCCTCACGGACGGTGGCAAAAGCCTCGAGCAAGATGTCGTTCATCTCCTCGCCGTCTCGCAGGCGAGTCTTAAACTCGTCGGTCTTTGCCTTAAGCTCGTCGTCCGAAAGCTCCGCGTACTTATCCTCAAGGGCAATTACATCGTCTGCCATTTTGCCCAGGCGCTTGACCGTACGGCCCTCGCCCGCGCGCAGCAGCTTGGAAAGTCCAAACACGGTTAGTTAGTCCTTCTAGTCGCGACAATAAAGTTAACTCGTCGCTATTGTACTCACTCGCTTTCACAAAGCATCTCCCGCCTAGCACCTAGGGCAAGCGCACAGCCTCCGTTCAGCCTGTATACCCCCGGAATCTGCTTGCCGGCACCCCCTCCCCTAACCACAAATTCGACCCTGCTGCATACACGCAGCAGGGTCATTAACTAAGAGAAGTAGAAGCTTCTTTAAGCTTCAGCGTCTTCCGATAGGGAAATAATGCCGTAGTCGTAGGCGTGGCGGCGATAGACCACGGACGGCTTATTGTTCTCCTCATTAATAAAGAGGAAGAAGTCGTGGCCCACCAGCTCCATCTCGCTCAAGGCATCATCCACGCTCATCGGGGTAGCCGGGTGCTCCTTGGTACGCACGATCTGGCCTGGTCGAACGTCCTCCACTGTCTCAGCATAAGGGTCAACGTAGCGCTCTTCCTTGGCGCGCTCAGCCTCGGCTTGGGCCACCATCTCAGCAGCAATCTCACCGGTGCCCTTTTGCGCCCGGTGACCACTCTTGACGTTTTCACGGCGCACCTTCACCTTACGCAGGGAGCGCTCCATCTTGCCCAAGGCGGTTTCAAGCGCTGCGTAGAAGGAATCTTCCTTGGCTTCGGCGCGGGCAATGTGCCCCTTACCGGTAGCGGTAATCTGAATGCGATCCGCCTCGGAGTCACGGCGCGGGTTTGGTTCGTGCTGTAGCTCCACATGGAAGAAGGTCAGGGTGGGGTCAAGGCGTTCAATCTTGGCCAGCTTGTCATTAACTCGCTCTTGGAAGTGTTCGGGAACCTCGACGTTGCGGCCCGTAATCGTTACCTGAGCTTTGTTTGGCTGGGACATTGAGATGCCTCCCTTGAGTAGTGGGGACTAGAATCAATCACAGTAACTATCTCTCTGTGACACTCCTCATGATAGCACTGGTTATGACCTGAGAGGGTGGATTTTCAATCCGTTCCCCCACCTCGAGGGTAGGTTCCGGCCTTATCTAGGCATCCGCAAAGACCAATGCCCCGCAGACTTCTACACCCGCGGCCTGCAGGGCGGCGATGCTCGCGGCGAGGGTGGCACCGGTGGTAATGACGTCGTCGGCAAGCAATGCAGGGACCTGGGCAATTGGGGTGCGCACGCGAACCCGGCCCTGCAGGTTTGCCCACCTATCTTGTGCGCTGAGCTCGGACTGGTCCGCGGTGGACTGGCCCATGGTAAGCGCCGCGCACACGCCCACGCGCTGGTGCTGCGCCGCGGAATGACACACAGCGGACACCGGATCGCCCCCTCGTGCCCGCGCCGAACGCGGCCGAGTCGGCGCGGGCACGAGGGTGAACTCGCGCGGGATATCGCCGCGGGCTCTCAAATGAGCGAGCCCAGCCGCGAAGACGGCGCCCACGTACTCGCGAACCGGCCGATTGCCTCGCTCCTTCATGCCAATAATGATGCGGCGGCGAATATCGGAATAAGGGCCGAGAGCATAGACGGGCGCGCCCAGCGGCCGGGGTCGCGCCACCATGTAGGGCGGCTGCCGCAAGTGATCGCGGCACTGTGGGCACAAAACCTCACCCGGCGCGCCGCAGCCAGCGCAGGCACGCGGAAAAATAAGCTCCCCCAAGCTCATACTCGCCTCTCCCCAGCCGCGCAGGCCCTCTGGCGGCTAATTAGAAACGATAGGGGAAGAACGCCGGCCCTGCAGGCCGGAGACCTCGCGCCAGTTCGTTTCGTCCATGACGGTGGAAGGAAGCTCAAACATGGCGTGCGAATCAGTAATAAAGAGCTTGGTGGGCGAGGTTGCCACGGCCACGACGGGTGCGGTGATATTGCCGGTAGGCATGGTCGAGGCCGAGGAACCATCCTGCTCGATGCGCCATACGGGCGACTGACTCGAGGAAGTGCCAACGATAAGCGAGCCATCCGCATTCCAGTCCAGTGAAAGAGCCGAGCCGGATACTTCGGGGCCTACCTCGCGGGCATTGACGATGCGCTTATCACCGCTGCTGGATTGGGCAACGGCCGCGATGTACACGTGGCCATCAATAATCATGGCCACGCGCGCACCGCTATGGGACAAGCGGATAACGGAGATTTCGCCCTCAATATCGTCGATGCTGCGGGCATCCACCTCGGATTCGGAGATGCGGCCTGTAGTCTTGGAACGCACCACGCGCACGATGCGATCGCCATCGACCACGGTCCAGGCGGCTTGCCCGTTGTACTCGAAGGTCGGCCGTGCCAGTGTGGGGCCCTCCACCGAATCCTGCAGTTGGCCGTCAAGCTCGCCTATCTGCAGCGAGAAGTCATTATTGGATTTGCGGCGCACTGCCGCAACGAGCCCACTATCGGCAACATCCACGGATTGCACGTCACCGCTGCTGCCCAGCGTGGATTTCACGTGCTCGGCCACACCATCGTCTACCTCGAGCAGATTGCCCTCATTGAGGGCGTAGAGCTTGGACAAAGAGGTGCTGCTTTCCTCCGGGTTATAGTCCGCGAAGTCATCCACGCTGAGGCTATCCATGCCCTCCACCAAGTCACCGCCATCGGCTTTGACCTTAAAGGGGCCGGTATGGCCGGCTTCCGTGAGCGTCCACACTAGCTGGGCTGCAAAGAGCGTGCGATCTTGGGCGTCTAGGTCAGCAAGGCCCTCGAATTGGTAGCCCTGTTCGCGATCATAGCCGGCGAAGGTGGCATTCTCCCCCGCTGCCCGGCGGGTAGCGGGAGCAATGCTAGCTGAAGGCCCCTCCATCAACAGCGTAAGGAGCGTCGACTCCGATTGTTCGCCGCCCTTGTACAGCCAGCGGCGGTCTGGAACCAGCACATCGTTGCTCTGCTTAAAGAAGTACAGCGATTGTGGGGTGTAGTGATTGCGCATTTCATTGCGCTCCATTACTACTCCGGCCGGCAAGCCATCGACGCGCCATCTATCGTCTTGCTTCTTCATGTAGATGACGGCCTCGTAGCCCTCATTTTCCGGCACGTACGCACCGCCGGATTTCAGGCGGCCGATGATGGTGCCGCGCACCGTGAAGGCGCGCTCATTATCCCTCGAGCTTTGCTTACTAGCGGGCGCGGTAACGATGTCCAAGCTATCGACCACCATCACATCGCCGCTGGCGTCCCAGGCTTCGCGGGCGTTATCGGTCAGAAAGCCGCGCGCGACCTCATGATCGTTTCCCGGCACGGCGGAAGCCTGGTAGAAATCGCGCAACGTCAAGTCTGGGTCATCGCCGGGTTGCGGTGCAATGACTTCTTCCGGGCCTTCCGGTTGCTGCTGGTAGGTACCCACTACTTGCGGACCGGTGTTATTCGGCAGGGTGGAACAACCGCTGACAAAAAGCACGGCCGCTGCGGTGCCGACAACTGCGGTCTTGCGATACTTCGCTCTCAACACGCTTATTTCCTCCTGCCCTCAAAATCCGGGGCTTTATAGGCGCGCCTGTCCGGGGCGGCCGCGCCGCGGTTAAACTCACGTTCCGAAGGCCAGAGGATGCCATCGCCCTCTGCCTCGCCATCGGTGCCCCTGTCACTCTTCTCGACGTGCGGTGAGCTCATGCCGGATGAAATGGCCGGCGTTGCAGAGGCGGGCCCGGCATCCGGCGCGTCGGCGCCAGGGCCCGGTGCTTCTGTAGCTTCAGCATCGGGTTCTGGTCGCGATTCTGGCAGCTCACTACCATCCGCAGTGCTGGTGACGGGTGCGCCGGGAATCTCCACAGCGATGGGAGCCTCGCCCACCTCGGTATTCGGAGTGCGTGGAATAATGAGGCGGAAGCGAGAACCAAATCCCTCGTAGCCGGTGGCATCTAGCGTGCCGCCGTGCAGGACGGCATCCTCGCGGGCGATAGCCAAGCCCAAACCGGTGCCGCCAGAATGGCGTTTGCGGGAAGAATCCGCACGCCAGAAGCGGTTGAATACCAGCTCTTCCTGGCCAGGTTTTAAGCCCACGCCGTGGTCCGTAACGGTAACGCCCACCGCAGTGTCCGTGGCTGCGACGTCCACCGCCACTGGATTGCCCTCCGAGTGGTCAATGGCATTGGCCAGAAGGTTGCGCAAGATGCGCTCAAGACGGCGGGAATCGGCCTCGACTCCGATGCGCTCCTCCGGCAGGTTGAGCTGGACCTCCACGTCGAGCTCGCGGGCCAAATGCTCCACCTGCCCGTAGGCCGCCTCCACACACGAGCGCAGATCAATGGCTGCCGTAGACAAATCCGCCACACCAGCATCGTGGCGAGAAATCTCCAGCAAGTCCGCGAGCAATTCCTCGAAGCGGTCGAGTTCGCTCGACATCAAGCGGGAAGCGCGCTGGGCGCCGTACGGCAGGCTATCGCTCTCCGCCTCAATCATGTCCGCGGCCATGCGCACGGTGGTCAATGGGGTGCGCAGCTCATGGGAGACGTCAGAAGTAAATTGCCGCTGCAAATCGCCGTACTCCTCCAGCTGTGCAATTTGGGAGGAAAGCTTATCGGCCATGTTATTGAAGGACGCGGCCAAGCGACCCATCTCATCATCGCTATCGACGGCCATGCGTTCCTTCAAATGACCCGCCGCCAAGCGCTGCGCAATGCGCGAGGCCGAGCGAATTGGCGTAATTACCTGCTGGGTAGCTAGCCAGGCAATGCCCACCAGCAGCACCACGACGACCACACCGGCCGCCGAAAGCAGACCGCGCATCAACGCCATGGTGGATTCTTCCGATTCCATGGACAACGCCAGGTAGACCTGCGTATGGGGAATATCGGTATCGGTAGGCGTGCCTACCAGCAAAGCGTTGTAGTAATCACCATTTTCGCGCGGCGCCGGGAAATACTGCTGCGCAATCTGGCCTTGATCCACCATCTCCCGCAACTGATCCGGCACCGGGAAATCCTCGGGCGAAGTGGTAACAGAGCCATCCTGGTTTTCCACCACGATGACTGGCTCATAGACCGTCTGGGTATCGCCCTGCTGGGCGGAGAGCTGGCCCAACGCAGCACGCGCAGAGTTGATGCGTACCTGCACCGAATTGGCGGAACTGGTGGCATCAATCTGCTGTTCCACAGCCGTGCGGGCGCGCTCCAGTTCCTGTTGGGCCACGTCTTCTTTCTGGCTGACCAGGCGTTGGGTAAGCACGGACACCAGCGCGTAGGCCAAGATGATCATGACCACCGAGGAGGCGACCAAGATCATGCCAATGACGCGCGCCTGCAAAGAGGTGCGCCACGTTGTAATGAAGGCGTCTCGAATGCGCCTTAGACGCTCAATGATGCCGATGATCCTTACTCCCCGGCGCCGGCCTTGCCGGTCTTATACCCCACGCCGCGCACGGTCAGCACAATCTGCGGATCTTCCGGATCGTGCTCGATCTTGGCACGCAGGCGCTGGACGTGCACATTTACCAAGCGGGTATCAGAAGCATTGCGATAGCCCCACACGGATTCCAACAGCGATTCACGCGTGTGTACCTGGCCGGGGCGGCGCGCCATCTCCAGCAGCAGGTCAAACTCCAGCGGGGTCAGGTTCAGCTCGGTGCCATCGGTGCGGCGAACGGTATGTTCCGGCACATCAATGACAAGGTCCGCAACCTCCAGGATTTCAGATTCCGCAGAATCGGTGCGACGCAGGCGCGCACGGATGCGGGCGATGAGTTCCTTGGGCTTGAATGGCTTGGTGATGTAATCATCCGCGCCGGATTCAAGGCCGAGTACCACATCAACCGTATCGGTCTTGGCGGTCAGCATAACGATGGGCACGGAGGATTCACGGCGGATGGCACGGCAAATATCTACGCCGTTCATGCCCGGAAGCATGAGGTCCAACAGGATGAGGTCCGGCTCGTGCTGCTCAAAGGCAGGCACGGCGTCATTGCCGTCCATGACCGGAATGGGCTTGAGTCCCTCGGACTCGAGTACTATGGTCAGCATCTCTGAGATAGCCGGATCGTCATCGACAACCAAAATCTTGGGCGCCACGTTTTATTCTCCTACAAGGTCTTTTATCGCTGAAATAATAGTATCCGCATCGGCGGTAGCGATCCAGCGTCCACCCCAGCCCGCATCCGCTAGGCGCCGGTAGGCCGCGGCGGTGCGTTCTTGCAACCCGCCATCGCGTTCGTAGCGGTCGCGTTCCCGGCTGGCGTCCGCTTGGGCTCGTGCCTGCGCTCTTTCCGACGCCACCTCTACCGCCGTATCCAAATACACCTGCAGGTCCGCCTGCGGCAGGCTGAGGGTGCCAAATTCCAGATCGTGCACCCACTCCATCACCGCATCGTCTTCGAGCCGCGCCGCCGAATACGCCGCATTGGAGGCCACGTAACGATCTAGGAGCACCACAGTGTCAGATTCCTTGGCGCGCTGCAGCTGGTCCTTAACGCCATAGCGATCCAACGCGAATAGCGTCGCCATGGCATAAGCCGAATCCGTGAGGTCGCCCATCTTTCCATAGAGTGCCTTCTGCGCTAGCTGCGCGTGAATCGAATCTGCATAGCGCGGAAAGGCAATAACCTCTACGGGCCGGTCCAACGACTCCTTGAGTGCGGAGACCAACGTATTTTTACCGGCACCGTCGATTCCTTCAATGCTGATCAGCATAGGTGTGGGCCATCTTCCCTTCTGTTATTTCCTCCGCGGGGCCGCTGTCCCGCGACCGCTGCCGCGGGCAGCAGGTTCGGCTTAGGACAGGGCCTCAATGAAAGGCTCGAGGTCATATTCTTCCTCAACATTTTCGAGCACCTCGAGGGCATTTTCCGTCAAGGTCTCGCTGCCAGAGCCCACCAGTTCCCTAATATAGGGGTAGTCTTCGACAACTTCGCCCGCGCTAAAGGGCGCACCAGCCCAAATGGCAGCAATGGTGGCCGCCGCTTGAGCATTCTGTTCCTCTTCTTCGCTGAGTTCTGGTTTGCTGTGTGCGACCTCGCAGGCATCCTCGACGGCGCGAATTACCCCTTCTTCATCGAGGTTTGCCATCTCGTCCAAGAAATCGACGTTGAGGTCCGTGCTGAAAATATTTTCGTCCCAAGTACTCACTTTTTGACTCCTTCGGTGCTTTCAGCGCCATTTATACACGCTTTCTTGGCGAAAGAAAGCAGACGATGAAAAGGTTTGCATGACCTTCTACGCCCGCGAACTGCCTTTTTGTTTACTTATCACAGAATTGCGACGCCGTCGCAATGTTTCCCAAACATGATAGTCTCGTTACCAACTTGTTACCGGAGCGCTGTATCGCCCTCCCCCCTTGGGCTGTAACGGCCCGCCTCATAGAAAGGACAGCCACGATGAAGCCAGATTCGCGCCGCGTCTACGTGTTCATTGTGGCCGGACTGATCGCCGCGGCCGTCGTCGGAGTCGCCGTCTGGCGTATGAGCTCGCCGAGCGCCAACTATTCCAATGCCGCGGATCAGTCCGCGACCACCTCCGTCTCCCCGACCCACACCGCAGCCGAGGAGACCACCACTTCTTCCACGGACCGTTCCCCTTCAAAGCAGCACTCCACACATGCTACGAGTTCCACCGCCTCGTCCGGTGATGCCAAGCACCAGCAGCCTCACAACAACGATCCGTTTCTCGCCCCTAATGCGGTCATGCGCCCACAGGCAGCAACCCAGCCCACCAAGGTATACCGCCCGGAGAATATCTCCCCGCAGGGCACCTCCCCGCAAGGCAATAACACCACCCAAGGTGGTCAAGGTACCGGCCAGGGCAATCAGCGTCTGACACCCGATTACCCGAGTAACCAGAACGGCTCGCAGTCTACGGGCGCCCCGCAGAACAACCAGGGCGGCACCACCCCGCCGACCACCACTGCCCCGTCTACCCCACAGCCCTCACCTGAGGCGCCTGGCGTGCAAGATAACTCGGGCAAGGATTCCGACGCCCCAGTCCAAGAACCAGCCGGCACGGAGCAACACGAGGCCGAGAAGGCGGAGCAAGGACAGCTCTCCGGCCATGTCGCTGCAGAGCGACCTTCCGCCGATCAGGACCAAGAGCCAACCGACCTGGTACCAACCAAGCAGGCGCCGGCCACAGCCCAGCAGGCTCCGAGCGAAGCGACGCCTTCGCGCTAATTCGGAGCCGGTTCTCGGCGTAGACGAACAAAGCAAGCACGTTTCCTCGATTTTCTGCCTTCAGAATCGAGGAAACGTGCTTGCTTTGTATGCGCAGGAATGCGGTCATTACGACGCAGCCACAATGTGCACTTGAAAATTGAAGGAACCGGCCGAAACGCGGACGTAATGAAGACTGAAAAGCACGCTTCGCTTGAAACCGAAGGGCGGCGGCGAAGCGTGCTCGCGTGGGCTAAACGCGGACTAGGCGCGGGCGACGAAGAGGTCCGCGGCGTCGGATTCCGCAGTAGCGGTAACGAGGCCCTCGGAGGCTGGCAGCCAGACTGCCTGGCCTGGGGTCGCGGTGAGGGTCTTGCCCGCAGCATCGGTAAAGGTTGCGGAACCTGCGGTACACAGGGCGATGGTCGGGCCGTCGTAATCAAGATCCACAGAAGACGAACCGGTGAGCTCCACGCGGTCCAGCAGGAATTCCTCGATGGGTACCGGGTACGACCATGCGGCGGCATCGTGGACATTGTCTTGGGCGGACTTATCTTGTTGTTGCACTCGCGGCTCGTCGGCAGCGGCGTAAGTCAAGACCTTGACCAGCTCTGGAACATCCACGAACTTAGGCGTCAGGCCACCGCGCAACACGTTATCGGAGTTTGCCATGATCTCCACGCCGAGGCCAGAGACATAGGCGTGAAGCTGACCGGCATCTAGGTAGACGGCCTCGCCGGGTGAGAGCTCGATGTGGTTGAGCAGCAATGCGCCCAGCACACCGATATCGCCTGGGTAGCGCTGGTTGAGATCCAGCACCGTGGACATAACGCGGGACTTCCAATCGGCCGGGTCCGCAGCTATCAGGCGCTCGCCGGCGGCAACAATGGCGGAAATGAGCTCCTTGCGCTTGGCAGAGGGAATGGTAATCCACGTGGTGAAAAGGACGCGCAGGTTGGCGGACTCGGTGGTTGCCGAGGGGTCGTCGTCCAGCATGGCAACGTAGTGGTCCAGCTCAGGGCACTCAAGGGCGGCAAAAAGCTCGCTGGTGCGCGCCAAGGGGCGGAAGCCGGCCATGGCATAGAAATCCGTGAGCGCGACAATGAGCTCGGGCTTGTGATTATCGTCCTTGTAATTGCGATTAGACGCGGTGAGTTCGATCCCGGCGGCGTTTTCGCGGGCAAAGCCCTCTTCTGCCTGCGCCTTTGACGGGTGCGCCTGCAAGGACAGCGGCTCCTCGGCCGCAAGCACCTTGAGGAGGAAGGGCAGGCGCTCGCCGTACTCGGCAGATACGCGGCTGCCTAGCTGCCCTGCCGGATCCTCTGCAATGACCTCATTGAGCAGGCGGCCATCCACCGTGGAAGGGTCGCCGGGGTGGGCGCCGAACCACAGCTCTGCGACGGGCTTATCGGCATCGGGCTGGCCCTGCAGGTGCGGGATAAGGGTACGCGAGCCCCAGGAATAGTTGCGGGTGGCGCTGTGCAACAGCTGCATGTGTTTCTATCCTTTAGAAATCTCGTAGGCGGTCGCGGCAAAACTCCGCGTAATAAGCTGCAGTGAGCGGGCAAGATGCCCCAGGCCCGGTTCCGGGTCGATGCTGCGGACTGCAAGCGAGTTGGGCAGGTTCGCCTCTTCCTGCCCCCAGAAAACTACCTTCAAGGGTACCAAAGCGCCCTCAGCACCATCGCCATCAATGAAGGGGTCAAAGAAGAGATCAGTGGCCGGGGAACTATCAGAATCCCGGTCGAGCGCGCGGCGCAATTCGGCCGGGTCCACATAAGCGCTCGGCAGGCCATGTACGGCCCAGATGGTCGCGGCCATGCGGGCTACGAGGGCGTCGAGCTGCACGTGCTCGCGACGCTCAGAATAAGAGTACGGGTCGAGCACGCAGGAATGGATGACGCGGGCGCCGTCGATAAACTCGCGCAGTTGGCGGCCCGGATTGGTGGTGGCATCGCGCTCGGGAGAAAGCTGTGCAAGCTCGCGGTCCACGGCCGCAGCGAGGTCCTCGAGGGTTTCCTTCACCGCGATCGGGCCCTGATAGAGCAGGCAGCACAGCGCATGCAGGGCGGCAATGCTGCGCGCGGGCGAGCTACCCTCGGCCGTCGGTAAGCAAGGGGCGACGAGCGTATCCTCCGGGCAGTCCTCGACCAGCGGGCCCTTGGCCGGCCCGATGAGCACGGTGGTGGCCCCGCGCTGGCTGGCAGTAATGAGGGCGCGCGACGCCCAGTCGCACTCGCCGGGCTCGCCGACGACCACGACCACGTCCAGCGCCCCCACGTAGCGCGGGAGCGATTCGGTCACCACAATCGGGATTCGCAGTGGCTCGGCTAGGCCAACTCCCAGGTGGGCGGCTTGGCGGGCAATCGCATCGGTGGGGATAATGACCAGCGAGCGGGGATTGAGACCACTGAGCGCCTCGCCCCAGCGCTCCACTTCTCCGGCCACAAGGCGGATTTGGGCGCCTTCGTGCGCCACATCAAAAAAGCGCACGGTTTCGGCATCATAATTACCGGTATCCATGTGGCCCAAGCATAGTCGGGTGCCCACTAAGATGAAGTCCTATGACTTCCGCACAGATCCATCCCGTTACCCTGATTGGCGGCGGCCCCGGCGCGTGGGACCTCATTACCGTGCGCGGCATGCGCGCCCTGCAGGAAGCAGAGGTTATTCTTGCCGATCACCTGGGACCTACGGCGCAGCTCGATAAGCTGTGTGATATTTCTTCCAAAGAGCTTATTGACGTCTCTAAGCTCCCCTATAAGAAGTCAATCTCGCAGGAAAAGATCAACGAGCTGCTTATCGAGCACGCCCGTGCTGGCCGCAAGGTGGCCCGCCTTAAGGGGGGCGATTCCTTCGTCTTTGGGCGCGGTTTTGAAGAAGTGCAAGCGCTAGCGGAAGCGTCTATTCCCGCCACAGTCATTCCGGGCGTGACCTCCGCCATTTCCGTTCCCGCGGCCGTGGGCATCCCGGTAACTCAGCGCGGCATCGTCCACGGATTCACTGTGGTTTCCGGCCACCTGCCGCCCGGCCATGAGAAGTCCTTGGTGGACTGGGCAGCGCTCGCCCGCTCTGGCGCCACGCTCGCGGTCATCATGGGTGTGAAAAATGCCCCGGCGATTGCCAGTGCGCTAATCGACGCCTCCCTCTCCCCCTCTACTCCCTGCGCCGTCATCCAAGAAGGCACGCTGTCTACCGAGCGCGCCTACCGTTGCACCTTGGGCACTCTGGCGCAAACGATGGCCGAGCACGAGATCTCCGCGCCGGCGGTCTACGTCATCGGCGAGGTGGCCGGTCTGTAGCAGGCAGCAGGTAGCGGGTTTTCAGCGCCCGCAAGCCAACTTTTGGCCGTGTTCTCCCTCGGCGGGGCCACCATTCGCCCTTTATTGTGGCCAAAGGTCGCGGTGAAAGCGCTACGTCCGGTCCGCGGCGGGGCTTTCAGGCGCCTTGTCCTGCACGATGGTGACGCCGGACCGGCGCGAACCGTGGTCGCGACAGGCTGCGGCGACGCGCTCCGGATAATCAGGCGCATGGAAATCAGCATGGGCGGCTTCCTCGGCGTTTTCGGCTTCCAATTCCGCCGCACGCGCATGCCTAGTGCGCAGCGCGCCACGGATGGTGGCGGCCACACCAGCCGCGACCACGACGGCGACGACCGCCGGGGTGATTGCTGAAGGCACTGCCCAGCCAAAGTACGTCTCAGCACCGCCGATGACTTTGCTGATATTCAGGCCCACGATGGCCGTGCCGACGAGTCCGCCGAGCAAGACGGGGTTGATGCGGGAGATAAGCCACGCGGCGATGGGCGCGGTGATGGCGCCACCGATGAGCAGGGCGATGACTGCGGCTAAGTTGGCGACGATATCGTGCCAGAGCCCGACGATAAAGCCTGCGGTAGCGCCAAAGGTCACTAGGAACTCAGCGGCATTGACCGTACCCACGATACGGCGCGGCTGCTCGCGGCCGATGGCCATGAGCGTTGAAGTCGACACTGGGCCCCAGCCGCCGCCACCGGTGGAATCGACGAATCCGCCCACAAGGCCAAGGCCGGCGAGAAACGGCGTGGAGTGGGTGCGCTTATAGGCGGAGCCACGGCGGCGCGGTTGGGAGAAACGCCAAATGAGGTTGGCGCCGATGCCGACCAAGATGAGTGCGGTCACCGGCGCGGTCGCCGCGGTGGAGATATTCGACAGCAACGTAGCGCCCAAAAAGGCCGCGATCCCGCCCGGCACGCCCAGTCGGACCACGGTTTTCCAGTCCACGTTGCCGAAGCGCGCGTGGCTCAATCCGGAGATGGCCGTGGTGCCTAGCTCGGCGGTATGGACGACGGCCGAGGCCTGCGCGGGACCGAGGCCCGCCAGCAACAACATCGTGGTAGAGGTGACGCCGAAGCCCATGCCGATGCCACCGTCCACGAGGTTTGCGACCGCACCGGCGAGCGCGATGAGGATGAGGGTTAACATGGCGCGAACACCTCCTGTGCGACGCCGCGGGCGTGGTGAAAGCGATCTGCGACGAGGCCTGCGAGGTCGGTGCCTAGCGGACGGTCGACGGTCGCGGGTACGCCCGCCAACCGGTCCAGGAGCAGGCCTTCGGTCACGAAGAGCGGGATCACGCGTACACGGGCGGGGTCTTTATGCTCGCGGCACAGGGACTCAATCCCTTCGCGACCACCGCGGGTGGCAAACTCCACCGCCGTGGGCACGCCGGTGAGCGCGAAGGTGCGGTGGGCGAGCTCACGGATGGCATCATTCGCCGCGGTATCGGAGGAACCGACGGAATAGATGACCACATGGACATCGCCAGGCCGGGTACGGGAAGCGAGCACGCGGGCGAGGTCCTCGCCGGTGCCGAGGCCTGCGGCGAGGTGGAGGGAAAGGTGGGAGGTTTTGGAGGCGTCGGCAAGCGCGCGCGGGACGTCCACGCGCTGGTGGTAGCCCTGGGTAAAAAGCAGCGGAACTACAACGGCCTCGGTCTCCCCTAGCTGGGCGAGCTCGAGCGCGGCCGTGGTGAGGTCGGGCTCGTTGAATTCCAGGTGCGCCGCGCGGGCTGGGCGCAGACCCGCAGCCTGGGTCAGGCGCTCAATGCCGGCCGCGGCGCCTGGGTGCCGCGAACCGTGGGACAGGGTAATAAGTGCGGGCATGGGGCGCATCCTTATGCCTGCGGTGCCGTGGAGTGTCCGCGGCGGGCAAGCGAGCGCTTTAGGGCCTCATTGGATGACACAGCCGGTGCGGGGGCTACCGGGGCATCGTCTTGGCCGTGAAAGCGCACGGAGAAAATCCGCAGGCATTCCTGGCACTTCCAGGCAAAGTCATCTTCCTCATCCGGGAAGAGGTCGGTGCCGGCGCAATAAGGGCAGAAGCTGGGATGGTTGCGGTTGGGGTTGGGCTGGCGGCGAAAATTCACTGCAGGTCCTCCTCCTTGGCACGCAAAACCCAGTGGCGGAATTGCTCGCCTTCCTCGCGCTGCTCTTTGTATTTATTGACCAAGCGAATGACGTACTCGGGCACCTCATCGGCGACGACCTTGTGGCCGCGCAGCTTGCGGCCCCAATCCGGGGACAGGCCAAGGGCGCCGCCCAGGTGGACCTGGAAGCCCTCGACACGGTTGCCCTCGGAATCGGTGACGATCTGGCCCTTCAAGCCGATGTCCGATACCTGCGAACGCGCACAGGCGTTGGGGCAACCGTTGAGCGCGATGGAAATCGGCACGTCCAAATCGCCCAAGGTGTCTTCCAGGATGTCGACCAACTCGATGGCGCGGGCCTTCGTGGTCACGTGCGCGAGCTTGCAAAATTCCAGACCGGTGCAGGAAATGACGCCGCGGCGGAATTCGGAGGGCTGGGAGTACAGGCCGGTTTCATCGAGCGCGCGGGAGAGCGCCGGAATGTCTTCTTCCTCCACATCGAGGAACAGAAGCTCCTTCATCGGGGTGGTGCGGATGCGGCTGATGCCGAACTTTTCGGCCACGTCCGCAATGGCGATGAGCTGCTCACCGGTGGCGTGGCCCACGGTGGGTTTTACGCCGACGTAGAACTTGCCGTCTTTCTGGCGGTGCACGCCAAGGTGATCGCGGGAACCAGGCTCGACCTCCAGTGGGATTCCATCCAACAGCCGCTTGTCCAGGTATTCCTCCTCCAGCACTTGGCGGAACTTTTCGATGCCCCACTTGGCGACGAGAAACTTCAGGCGGGCACGGTTGCGATTGCGGCGGAAGCCGTAGTCACGGAAGATGCCGACCACACCGGCCCAGACCTCTGGCACGCGCTCTAAGGGAACCCACGCGCCGAGGGACTGCGAGAGCATCGGGTTGGTGGACAGGCCGCCGCCAACGAAGCAATCGAATCCCGGACCGTACTCTGGGTGGTTCACGCCCACGAAGGCAACGTCTTGAATCTCGTGGGTAACGTCTTGGCGAGCGTTGCCGGAAATAGCGGTTTTGAATTTGCGCGGCAAATTATGGAATTCCTCGCGCGGCAGGTAGTTATTCTTGATTTCTTCGATGGCTGGGGTGGCATCGATAATCTCGTCCTCGGCCACGCCGGCAACCGGAGAGCCCAAAATGACGCGCGGCACGTCGCCGCAGCCCATTAACGTGCTCAAACCTACCGACTCGAGCTTGTCCCAAATGGTGGGCACATCCTCGATTTGAATCCAGTGCAGCTGGATATTCTGGCGGTCGGTAAAGTCCGCCGTGGAGCGGGCATAATCGCGCGAGATCTCACCGACGGCGCGCAGCTTGGCAGGATCGGCACGGCCGCCGTCGAAGCGCACGCGCATCATGAAGTACTCGTCTTGCAGTTCCGCGTTAGACAGCTTGGAGGTCATCTCGCCGCCCAAGTTCTGGTTGCGCTGAGTATAAAGGCCCAACCACTTGAAGCGAGGGGCTAAGTCATCAGCTGGGATAGAGGAAAATCCCTGCTTGGAGTAGATATCGATGACGCGCTGCTTGGCAGAAAGCCCGCCGTCTTCCTGCTTAATGACCTCATCGTTATTGAGGGGCTCGGTACCGTCAATCTTCCATTGGCCTTCGGGCTTTTTGGCGCGGGGCGTGCGCTTGGTATTAGTCGCGGTGGTCATGGTGTAGATCTCAACCTGCCTTTCCAAAGTATTGAAAGACAACCTACCCGTCTAAAATGAGCAGACAAAGCGGTCTTTTTTAACTTCAAGTAAAAAATCGTCCCGAACTGCACGAAAGGAAGAATATTTTTAGAATCTAATTCAACTCCTTGCCGCAATCTAGACTAAACGGTTCAATGGCCAGAAAGATAAGCCTCCAAAAATGAACCTAGCGGTCTAGACCCCGCGATTAAGAGAAAGGCATTCACGCAGCATGAATCAGCCCTTGAAGGTAGCCGTCATCGGCGCAGGTCCGGCCGGCATCTATGCCTCCGATATCCTGGTGAAAAAGACCGGGGGCGAGGTACAGATTGACCTCATCGAGCAGATGCCCGCGCCCTTCGGTCTCATCCGCTACGGCGTAGCGCCGGACCATCCGCGCATTAAGGGCATTATCAAGTCCCTGCACCGCGTGCTCGATACCGAGCAGATTCGCCTGTTGACCAACGTGCACATCGGCCGTGACATCACCGTGGACGAGCTGCAGCAGCATTACGATGCCGTGGTCTTTGCCACCGGCGCCGTGGGCGACCGCCACCGCGATATCCCTGGCGCGGACTTGGACGGCGTGCATGGCGCCGGTGAGTTCGTGGGCTTCTACGATGGCAACCCGCGCTTCGAGCGCGACTGGGATCTCTCCGCCAAGGAGGTGGCAGTCATTGGCGTGGGCAATGTGGGACTGGACGTCTCCCGCATCTTGGCCAAGACCGGCGATGAGCTCAAGGTCACCGAGATCCCCGATAATGTCTACGAGTCCCTGGCCAAGAACCAAGCAGAGACCGTGCGCGTCTTCGGCCGCCGCGGCCCGGCGCAGGCCAAGTTCACTCCGCAGGAGCTCAAGGAGCTGGACCATTCTGAGTCCATTAATGTTGTGGTCTCCCCCGAGGACATCGACTATGACGAAGCCTCGCTGGCCGCGCGCCAGGAGAGCAAGTCCACCGACTTGGTGTGCCAGGTGCTCGAGCAGTATGCCATCCGCGATCCCAAGGAGGCGCCACACACCCTGCAGATCCACCTCTTTGAGCAGCCGGTAGAGATTTTGGGCGAGGACGGCAAGGTCAGCGGCATCAAGACCGAGCGCACCGCGCTCAACGGCGATGGCAGCGTGCACGGTACCGGCAAATTCACCGAATGGCCGGTGCAGGCAGTCTACTTCGCCACCGGCTACCGCTCCGATGCGGTCGATGGCGTGCCCTTTAACCAAGAGAAGAACGTCATCAATAATGACGGTGGCCATGTCATTGATGAGTCCGGCGCGGTAGTGCCTGGCCTCTACACCACCGGGTGGATTAAGCGTGGCCCGGTGGGTTTGATTGGCAATACCAAGTCCGATGCCACGGAAACGATTGGCATGCTGCTTGCCGACGCCGCCTCTGGCGCCCTCCCCTCCCCCTCCAGCGCCGCGGACATCACCGAAGTCTTTGCCGAGCGCGGTATCGATTATCTGACGTGGCAGGATTGGCAGCGCTTGGACGCGGCCGAGCGCGCCCTAGGCGAGCGCGAGGGCCGCGAGCGTAAGAAGTTTGTGGAGTGGGAGGACATGGTCTCCCACTCGCGCGCCGAGGTTTAGCGGCGAATGATGGCAAGGACCTCGTCGACGATGGACTGCACCTCGTCGGCGGTCTTTGCCTCTACATTGAGGCGCAGCAGCGGCTCCGTATTGGACGCGCGCACGTTGAACCATGCCTCGGTTCCCTTGAGCTCGACGGTCACTCCATCGAGCTCATCGACGGACTCAATCTTATCCGCCAGCTCATCCAGTACTGCCTGGGTAGCGGCCTTCTGGTCCTCCACGGTGGAGTTGATCTCGCCGGAGGCCTCGTAGCGGGAGTACTCCGCCATGAGCTCGCTCAGCGGCTTATCGGACTGGCCCAGAGCGGCCAGCACGTGCATCGCCGCAAGCATGCCGGAATCGGCGTTCCAGAACTCCTGGAAGTAGTAGTGCGCGGAGTGCTCGCCACCGAAGGCGGCCTGGTGCTCGGCCATCTGCGCCTTGATGAAGGAGTGGCCCACGCGGGTGCGCACCGGGGTGCCGCCCTTTTCCTTAATGAGCTCCGGCACGGTCTTGGAGGTAATCAGGTTGTGGATAATGCTAGCGCCGGGGAACTTCTCTAGGTAGCGCTCCGCCACCAGTGCACAGATGGCAGACGGAGAAACCGGCTGGCCCTTTTCATCCACCACGAAGCAGCGGTCCGCATCACCGTCGAAGGCCAAGCCAATATCGGCCTTCTGCTCCACGGTGAACTTCTGCAGGTCTACGAGGTTCTTTGGATCCAACGGGTTCGCCTCGTGGTTCGGGAAAGTGCCATCGAGCTCGAAGTACAAATCGCGGACATCGAAAGGCAAGCCCTTGAAGACGGCCGGCACGGTGTGGCCACCCATACCGTTGGCGGCATCGACAGCTACGACGAGCGGCTTGGACTCCTCCAGCGGCACCAGCTTGCGCAGGAAGTCGGCGTAACCGGCAAGAATCTCCTGCTCGGCAATTGCGCCCTCGGTGCCGGTGAACTCCGGGGTGCCGTCGATAAGCATCTGCTTAATCTGCTCCAAGCCGGTCTCCTGGCCCACCGGTACCGCGCCGGCGCGGCAGAGCTTAATGCCGTTGTACTTGGCCGGGTTATGAGAGGCGGTAAACATAGCGCCCGCACACTCCAGGGAACCGGCGGCGTAGTAGAGCTCGTCGGTAGAGGTTAGCCCCAGCAGGGTCACGTTGAGGCCCTGCGAGGTCACACCCTCAGCAAAAGCGCGCGCCAAAGACGGCGAGGACGGGCGCATATCGTGGCCGACTGCTACGGTATTTTCGCCTTCTTCCCGCAGGATGGCGGCAAACGCGGCGCCCGTATCGCGCACGAAGTTCTCATCGATATCTTCGCCCACCACGCCACGGACGTCATAGGCCTTAATTACTGCATCAAGATGCTCACGAGTTCGCATAACCTGCAATAGTACTCCCGCCCGCTGGGAAACTACCGCACCACGGGGTTCGTGTCAGTCCTGTTCCGGTTCCGCGGGCGTCGTTTCATCGGGCACGACCGAAAGGTGCGCGCGGCGCGCCTTTTTGGCATAAGCCACGCGGCGGGTGCGAAAGACCGGGTGATTCGAATTGGCAGGGTCCGCTCCATCAAAGGTCGCGGAATAGTCAATAGGGTCTGCACCGGAGCCGGCGCTGCGGTCATCGACCAAGCCGGTGGTCACGCGGCCGTCTTCCTTGACTGCCTCTGCCAGGGCCATCAGGTCATCTTCCTCATCCAGCTCGATGCGGTCCACACGCACCAGCTCCCAACCCACCGGGGCTGAGATGCGGTCGCGGTGGGTGGCGCACAGATCCCAGCTGTGTGGGTTTTCCTCTTCCGCCAGCGGCCCAACGACGGCCGTCTGGTCCACGTAAGCGTAGGTCAATGTCGCCACGGCGGGGCGGCCGCAGCCTGGGCGGGAGCAATGGCGAGAAATAGTCACAGCGCATAAGTCTAAACCCTTAGTTGAGATTTAGATAGTCTTCGCCCCGGCGTGGCTCCACGAAATCCAGCCCGCCAGCACCTTAGAATCAAGGTCATGACCGCCGCTCGCCCACATATCCGCCCCGCCCGCGACCGCCACGGCCACGGCATGCGCGGACCCCTCCTCCCCCAGCAGACCCCGCGCTACCGCAGTGCGCGCGAGCACTTCGACATGGCCGTATTGGAGGCCTACGCCCCCATTCAAAACGCCTTCGCGCCACAATTGCGGGGCCTCGACTTGGCTGTAGACACCATCCCGCGCATGCGATTTTCGCCCGATATGACCGTGCTACCGGATGAGATTATCGCCGATGGCCCAGTTCCCCTCGGCCGCGTGGTTCCCGCCGGCGTAGATTCCGAGGGCCAGCCCACCCGCGCACGCTTGGTCATTTTCCGCATGCCCATCGAACAACGTGCCTCCACCCCGTCCGAGCGCTCCGAGCTCCTGGGCACCGTTATTACCGCGCTGGTAGCCAACTACCTCAACTTGGACCCCGAGGAAGTGGACCCACGCTATAGCTGGTAACCCCCGGTAAATTTCGCGGCGCAGCAGAAAAGCCCCTGGCCGCACATTGCGTGCTAGCCAGGGGCCTTACTGGACACCTTAATTATCCAATCTCACGTTTGAGGCGGCGGCGCTCACGGTCCGATAGCCCGCCCCAAATACCGAAGCGCTCATCGTGCTCCAGCGCATACTCCAAGCATTCATCGCGTACCGCGCAGGCCTGGCAGATGCGCTTAGCCTCACGGGTAGAGCCTCCCTTTTCAGGGAAGAATGCTTCAGGGTCGGTCTGCGCGCACAGCGCCTGGTCCTGCCACTCCTGCTCGACGGCACCGAAGAGTTCATCGAGCGACATCTCTGCAGCAGCACCGCCACGGAGAATGGCGTTGTTATTAGCCATTTTGTCCACGCCTTTTCCTTTCTCCGAGGTTGGGTAATTCTCATCAGTGCGACCGACTGTACACCACATTCTCCTTGGGTAGCCCCGCCGGGATGGTGTGGAAGTAACGGCGCCGGCCGCTGTTTCTTTCACTGATGTAATTTCACACCGGATCACTAAATATCGTCAACCCGAATTGGCGGCTTCTTCGCGCTTTCCGGCAAAAACGCAGCACACGATCCCCATCCGTCACATCTGCAACAACTGATCCCCCGTGGGGGTGTAGGCAGGGGGTACTACATGTAGTGGTACCCTGTTTTTCTGTCAACAATTTTCAGAAAATCCCGGTGTGTCGCGCGCACAACCCCGCAAAGAAGGGATCCATGCACTTCAGATCTGTGCAGAGTTCGCATCATGTCGGCCGGTGCGAACAGGCGGGCTCGGTGGCCCCATAAAAAGAGAGGCCGAACCGAGGCTCCATTGTCCTCAGTTCGGCCTATGTCAGCTGGACCTAGTGCAGTGCCCAGACCGCTGCACAAGCGTTAAGCATCGGAGCTAAAACGCACGCCGGCATCAGGGATGGAAACGCCGGGGAAGACACGCATGCCGTCGAGAAGCTCGCAGCGTGCGCCGATGTGGGCGCCTTCACCAATGACACAGTTCTCAATGACCGCGTTGGCGCCAATGTGGGCGCCGGAGGCAATGATCGAGTTGTGGATGATGGCGCCTGGCTCAATGCGTACGCCGTCGAAGACAACGGTGCCCTCCAGGCGGGACCCCGCGCCCACCTCGGAGCCACGGCCCACGGCGGTACCGGACAGCAGCAGGACGCCACCGGCGATACCGGCGGAGGGATCCACCAAGGACTCGCCGGTCTTGCCCTCAATCAGCGGGGACGGCGCGATGCCGCGTACTAGGTCGGAGGAACCGCGGGTGAAGTCATCTGGGCGACCCATGTCGCGCCAGTAGGAGTTGTCTACGTGGCCGACAACCAAGCGGCCTTCAGCCAAGAGTCCTGGGAAGGTTTCGCGTTCCACGGAAACAACGCGGTTGGCCGGAATGGACTCGATGACGGAACGCTTGAATACATAGCAACCGGCGTTGATCTGGTTGGTTGGCGGATCCTCGGTCTTTTCTAGAAACGCGGTGACTCGGCCGTTAGAGTCGGTCGGCACGCAACCAAACGCACGCGGGTCAGCCACGTTGAGCAGGTGCATAGTGACATCGGCGTCCTTGTCATGGTGCGTGGTGAGGATCCCTTCCAGATCCATGCCGGAGAGCACGTCGCCATTGAAGACCATGACCGTGTCATTGCGCAGCTTGTCGTAGACGTTGCGGATGCCGCCGCCGGTGCCGAGCGCGGTCTCTTCCACCACGTACTCGATCTCCAAGCCCAGATCGGAGCCATCACCGAAGTACTCCTCAAAGACCTCGGCCTTATAGGAGGTAGACATGACGACGTGCTCAATGCCGGCGGCCTTGATGCGGGCGAGCAGGTGCTGCAGGAACGGGTAGTTTGCCGTCGGCAGCATCGGCTTCGGCGTACCGATGGTTAGTGGGCGCAGGCGGGTGCCGCGGCCGCCGACGAGAATCACTGCATCCGTGCTGGCACCGTGGGTGGTGGCTGCTTCAGTCATAGTCTTCCTTATGTATGCGGACAGTTTTATTCTGTGATTTTCTGAGGGCCAGTGTAGAGCGTATGGCGCGCAATCCAGGTCAACGGCACGCGCACTGGACCTTAAGAACGTGCCGAGGCCGAGGCAATAAGCCCGCGGACTCGCAGCCCCAGCCACAACGCGCCGCGCAGTGGGGCCTGCCACCATGCGGGGTGGCGGTCGGCCTGAAAGCGATAGGCGGAGTTGTGGTGGGCGCGCAGCATCGCGCCGGCGTGCGCTTGGGTGGAATGCCCCTTAGCGTGGCTGATGACGGCCTCCGGGCAGAAGATGTTCTGGTAGCCGGCGCGCGTGAAGCGATCTCCTAGATCCACGTCTTCGAGGTACATGAAATAACGCTCATCAAACCCGCCGATGGTTTCGAAGGCCTCCCAGCGCACAAGAAGGCAGGAACCGGATAACCATCCGGCCGGGCGCTGGGCAGTCATATCGGCTTCATCGCGGTAGGCGCGCGACCATGGATTGGAGGGCCAGATCGAAGAAAAGAGTGCGTGCCCAATGCCGGTAGCCACGGTGGGCACGGCGCGGGCCGAGGGATAATTGCTGCCATCCGGTTCCACGATGCGCGGGCCCACGGCCGCAGCATCCGGCCACTGGCGAGCGCACTCGATGAGCTGGTCAATAGATCCCGGGGTAAAGGTGACATCGGGATTAGAGATAAGGAAAAATTCCTCATCCACGCCACCGCGCTCGCGGGCGAAGCGGGCACCCGCATTCATGCCAGCGCCGTAGCCGATATTTCCGCCGGTATCGAGAAAGTCCACCCCGGCACGCTCGCGGGCAGCGGCCTCTGGCACGCCGTCGGTGGAGCCATTATCCGCAAGCACGACCTTGGTGCCGCGAGCGCAGGCGCCCGGCAGGGAGTCCAAAAAACTACCGAGGTATTCACCGGGACTATAGGTCACGGTGATCACGGCCAGCGGGGATTGATTTGGTGTAGTCACAATGGCCCCGAGCTTAGTCACTGGCGCTCCTCGCACGGGGCAGGGACACTACCCGAACACGCGAAATCGGACACGGATCACTAATCTTTGCCCGTTCTGCCCTAAACTGTCTCCAGATCCCCACCAATCTAGAAAGCCTCCACTTGTGACTTCTGAGAACACTCGCCGGGCGCGCACCATCCAGCCGGCGCCCTCTGCCGCTAGTGCGGTAAAGCAAAAAGGTTCCACGGCCATCAAGGCGATCGTGGCACTCCTGTCTGCCTTGATCCTGGTGGTATCTGGCGTGGGTTATGCCACCGTGGGCCGGCTGGATAATGGCATGTCTTCGGCCACGGACTTGTCCCTGGACGGCCAGGGCTTGTCGGGTAACTCGCTCGATGGCGCAGTGGATATCTTGCTGGTGGGCAAGGATTCGCGTACCGACGCCAAAGGCGATCCCCTCTCTGAGAAGGAATTGGCGGACCTGCACGCCGGCGTGGCCGATGGTGAGGAAAATACCGACACCATGATGCTCATCCGCGTTCCGGAGGACGGTTCCCGCGCTACCGCCGTATCCATTCCGCGCGATACCTATGTCAAGGATCCGGACTACGGCAATATGAAGATGAATGCTGTCTTCGCCTCCCATAAGAACGCCAAAGTGGAAGAGCTCGAGCAGGAAAATGCCGAGGCGGAGGCTAAGGGTAAAAAGAAGCCGCACTCGGATAAGGACATCGAAAAGCAGGGCGTCGAAGCCGGCCGCGAAGGATTGCTGGCCATGGTGCGCACCTTGACTGGTGTTTCCATCGATCATTACGCGGAGGTGGGCCTGTTGGGCTTTACCCTGCTTACCGACGCCGTCGATGGCGTGGATGTCTGCCTCAACGATGATGTTGATGATGACATGTCTGGCGCTAAATTCAGCAAGGGCAAGCAGACCCTCGACGGCGCCAAGGCCCTGGCTTTCGTGCGCCAGCGCTATAACCTCCCGCGCGGCGACCTCGACCGTATCGTGCGCCAGCAGGCCTTCATGGCTTCCCTAGTCAATAAGATCCTGGACAATGACACCCTGGCCAATCCTTCCAAGCTGTCCAAGATTGCCAAGGCGGTAGAGCGCTCCGTGGTCATTGATGATGGCTGGGACATCATGGGCTTTGTCACCCAGCTGGCCGGCCTTGCCGGCGGCAATGTCACCTTCACCACTATCCCGGTAACCTCCATCGACGGCCAGGGCGATTATGGCGAATCCATCGTCACCATCGATGCCGCCGAGGTCCACCGCTTCATGGAAGACCTGGCCAAGACACACGATGAAGCCACCGATGAGTCCAAGGCTGAAGATAAGGACAAGCAAGAAAAGGCGGAGAAGGATAAGGACGTCGATCCGAATATCAATATTCACGTCCTCAACGCCGGCAATATTGATGGCTTGGCATCAGGCATCGGCTCTTGGCTGGAAGGCAAGGGCTACACGGTGGAGCGCTCCGCGAATGCGCAGCCGGGCATCTACAGCGAGTCACAGGTCGTCGCCGCCGATCCGACAAGCGAGGATGCTAAGGCCTTGGCCAAGAAGCTGGGTGGGTTGCCGGTGGCAGAGAATCCGCAACTCGACGATGACACCCTCATCGTGGTTGCTACCGATGATTACCAGGGACCTTCCGATAAGGAAGCTAGCGACCAGGAGCCGGAGGCGGATAAGTCCAGCCAGCCGGTAGGCACCCCGGGCGATGACTTCGGTACCGCTAAGGTCTCCCCGGAGATTGACGCTGGTGGCGACGGCCCGCGCTGCGTGAACTAGCACTTCTCCCCTACGATGGGCGGGTATGGAACTACTCGCCCATCTTTTGCGTGCCGACGCTGCCTCCCCGCGGCTTACCGTATACAACGAGGCGACCGGCGCGCGCATGGATTTTTCCGCGCAAACGCTCGACAATTGGGTGGCCAAGATTGCCAATATGTTGGAAGAAGAGCTCGACCTAGAGGCGGATTCCACCATCGCTATCGATCTTCCTTCCTCGTGGCAGGCGGCCGTTGTAGCCTTGGGTGCCCTTGCGTCTGGCCCTTCCTATACCTTTGGCGAATCTGCCCCGCTTGCCGACGTCGTCTTTACCTCCCCCTCCCGCTACGCGGCCGCCCACGAGCGCCAGCCCCAGGCCGACATCGTGCTCATTAGCGAGGATCCCTTTGGCCGCGGCGTCGTCGAGTCCGGCGGGGAGCTGCCCACCGGCGCCATCGATTTTGGACCCACCGTGCGCTTCTACGGCGATCAGTACTTCGGCGAAACCCAACCACTGCCCCGGCTTGTCGATGCCCCCGCTACCGCCGAGCGCCTGCTTTCTACCGGCTGGTCCGATAATGAGTCTTTCTCCCGTGCCGTGCTCGAGCCCCTAGCCGCTGGCGGTTCCGCGGTCATCGTTGCCGGCATGTGCCCGGCCGAACGCTTGGAGGAAATCGCCGCCAATGAAAAGGCCACCGCCCGCCTCTAATAGTTTCAGAATGCAGACTGGGCCCAGATACACTTAGCCCTCGTTATGTTTCTGGGAATCTCTGTAGACGCATGGTCCTCTATCTTCATCGGCGTCCTCATCCTCGCTGGCACCATTACTCAAGGCACCATCGGTTTTGGCTTAGGCACCATTGCCACGCCCATAATCGCGCTCATTCGTCCTGAGCTCGTGCCCACGCTCATTCTGCTGCTCGCGCTGTGCATTTCCAGTTATACGCTCGCGCGCACCTACCGCGAGACGTCCTGGCGCGTCGTCGGCATCTCTTCCCTCGCCCGCATTCCCGGTTCCCTAGTGGGCGCTTGGGCAATTGCCAGCCTCTCTCCTGATGGGCTGTCCATCTTTATCGGTTGTGCCGTACTTTTTGCTATGACGCTATCCAGCTTGGGATGGAGCCCTCGCCCCACCACCGTCAATACGCTCATCGCTGGCGTAGTCTCCGGCATCCTGGGCACCTCGACCTCCATCGGCGGCCCGCCCATGGCGCTGATCATGAAGCGCTTTGCCCCCAACCGCACACGCGGCACCTTAGCGGGCACCTTTGTCCTCGGAACCTTAATTTCTCTTATAATTCTGACGTTTAATGGGCAGATCAGCGGCACCCAGGTCACCACCGCGGCGGCCTATTTCCCCTTAGTCGTCATTGGGCTCATTGCCGCCAACTACCTCAACCGATTTATAGATAGGCATCTTCTCAACCGTATCGTCATCACCGTGGCCATCGCTGCGGCCCTCATGCTGATTGTCGAATCGGCCCTATTCTAGCCTCGGACCCTACCCCCTCAGCGGAAAGCCCCGGCAGGTTCTAGCTGCGAAACGGGCCAACCTCTGCCATGTAAACACCTATAACTTACGTCACGTAACATTCATGACAAAGCATTTTATAACCCTTCCCTACCCGCTTAAATGCAGCGTACGACGCATATTGTGACGTGTCCACAACTTTTCGTCAGGTCCCTAAACCCCTCCCAGAGGCCACCCAAACACCCCCAGATAGGGGCCGAACCCCTCCGTGTCGATTCTCTATTGTATAGACAATCATTCATCAATATTTTTTCACGCACTATCAGCCGCTTAGCGGGAGCAAACACCAATAAACAGCTTGGCCTATATAAAAATACCCACCCACCGGCGTGGCAAATATATAGACATCTAAGAGATGAATTAATTCTGAGCCTGTTTTAGCGTTTTCTTAGCGCAACATCGAGAGTTGCTGGATTTCATTCATAAGTTCATTCATTTTCTACCTACCTAGGAGAAGTTCTATATGTCGATTCGTCGTCGCATGACCGGCCTGACCGCCGGCCTCATCGTCGCCGGCACCGCATTCGCGGCACCGCTGGCTGGCGCAGCTACCCAGACTGAGTCCTACCCGGAGACCCCGGCCCTGAACCCGGACCTGCCAATCATCCACACCACCCACGGTTCCGACCACATGAAGGCGAATATCCTGAACCCTCGCCCGGTATGTAACCCGTGGGAGGACCACCGCACCGTGGTCTACAAGGTCTCCGACCGCTTCCTGCCGGCCGGCACCATCTCCACCACCAACCAGACCAAGAAGGACATCCCGCTGCAGCAGGATCTGTCCAAGTCTCAGTCCATCTCCCTTTCTGTCAACGGTGACCGCACCGAGACCACGTCCATGAACCTGGGCGGCAAGGGCTCCAAGAAGGGCGCTGAAGGCTCCTTCGGCATCTCTCACGAGATCGCTACCAAGATTGGTGCTAGCGCTTCCTACTCCCTGTCTTGGGATGCTGGCCAGTCCATCGGACCTTACGACGTTCCGCCAAACCACACCGGTGAAGCCACCTACGGCTTCCGCGTGCTGAACATGACTGGTACCCAGCAGTACTGCAAGCCAAACGGCACTTGGTCCACCCCGACTGCCTGGAACGCAATGCAGCCGGTAAAGAACGAGGTTCGCGTCAAGCTGTACGACAAGCTGTCTGACTCCTACGCTCCCAACAAGGACGCTCAGAACACCACCGACGTCAATGACCCGAAGGTCGTTGAAGAGGACAAGAACCTCGAGGCTGACGCAGAGGTAGTCAAGGAGTCCGAGGGCAACGCCAAGGAAGCAACCGAGAAGGTCTCTGAAGCAGAGGGCAAGAACGAAGAGGCTGCTGACAAGAAGAAGCAGGAAGAGGTTGACGCCAAGGAGGACAAGAAGGACTCCAAGCACAAGCTCGACCTCGAGCCTTACCTGACCGTTTCCGGCGCTAAGCACGCTGGCTTCGCAGGCACCGTTGCCCTGCGCGCTAAGAACGTTGGCTCCGAGCGTTACTACGGCGAGTTCCCAGCTACCCAGTTCCGCGTGGACGTGAAGACCGCTAAGGGACCGAAGGGCGTTGACCGCCTCATCACCCCGCGTTCCTCCAACGGCGCTCACATCCGTGACCTGGGCTTCAACGAGAAGACCTCCACCCGCTCCTTCGAGGTAACCCTGGCTAACCCGATTAACGCTGGCGAAGAGGCCCGCATCGCCAACCTGGACTTCGGAGATGGCAAGACCAAGGAAGGCCGCCTCATCAACAACATCGAGGTAACCCAGACTTCCCGCATCAAGGGTGATGACTCCAAGCACAACGACCAGAACGTTGACTCCCGCGAACACACCCTGAAGGACACCGGCAAGAAGGCTGAGGGTCTGTTCTAAGAACACCCCGCTTCTGCCCTAGGAACATAGTTTCCTAGCCAGTCTCATCCAGAAGGCCGCTGCACCACTGATGGTGCGGCGGCTTTTTTGCGTCCACTGGCCGTCCCACCCGCGAATTTGTATCCTAATTCGGTACGTCATTACAGCTCGAAGGGAGTTTTATAGAGCCTATTTCATCCATGCACCCCTCTCTCCTTCTTCTTTTAAGGTGATGAAATGACAGAATTTATTGCTGCGCGCTGGCAAGACATCCTGTTCCGCAGCTATCAGCACACCAGCTTGGTCATTCAATCCGTTGTCCTAGCACTGATAATCGCTCTCGTCATCGCGATATTTGTGGCACAGCGCCCCCGCGGTGCCGCCCTAGCTAATGCACTATCCTCCATTGGCCTCACGCTTCCCTCCCTCGCCCTCCTCGGACTCGCCATTCCGCTCTTTGGAATCGGCACAGTGCCATCCGTTGTTCTCGTGGTCTTTTACGCAGTGTTGCCAATTTTGCGCAACGCCATCGTCGGCCTACACACGGTTGATCCCGCAGTTATTGAATCTGCCCGCGGGCAAGGCATGAGCTCAGCGGCGATTCTATTTCGCATTCGCCTGCCACTGGCATGGCCCATCATCATGACGGGCATTCGGGTTGCTACCCAGATGTCTATGGGTGTGGCCGCCATCGCGGCCTACGCACTAGGCCCAGGCTTGGGCGGGTATATCTATTCGGGCCTAAGCCAGATTGGCGGCACTAACGCCCTGAACTACACGCTTGTCGGCACGCTCGGCGTCGTCGTTATCGCACTCATCGTGGATGCGATTCTTGCCGGCATCCAGAAGCTAACCACTCCGAAAGGCATTTCCGCATGACACAAGAACAGCACTCCCGCCCGGTTTCCACGAGCCAGACCAGCGGTGCCGAAATCGTCTTTGACCACGTCACCAAGTCTTACCCAGGGCAGAAGTCTCCTGCGGTAAAGGATCTGTCTTTCCGCATCCCCGCCGGAGAACTCGTGGCATTTGTGGGCCCTTCTGGATGCGGTAAGACCACGTCTCTCAAGATGATCAACCGCCTTGTCGAGCCCACTGGTGGCGAGATCCGGATTAATGGCGAAGACGTAACCAAGAAAAATCCCACCCAGCTGCGGCGAGATATCGGATACGTCATCCAAGGCGGCGGTCTCATCCCCCATATGTCCGTCGCGGACAATATTGCACTGGTACCAAAACTCAAGAAGTGGAATAACGACAAGATTTCACGGCGTACCGATGAGCTTTTGGACATGGTCGGACTGGATCCGTCGATTTATCGCGATCGCTTTCCCCGTGAACTTTCGGGTGGTCAGCAGCAGCGCGTAGGCGTAGCCCGCGGCCTCGCGGCCGATCCCCCGGTGGTGCTGATGGACGAGCCCTTCGGCGCGGTAGACCCGATTACGCGCACGCACCTGCAAGATGAGCTGGTAAATATCCAGTCGGAGCTAAAAAAGACCATCGTGTGCGTGACGCACGATATCGATGAAGCGATTAAGCTGGGCCACCGCATCCTCATCTTCGAACCCGGCGCGCAGATTAGCCAGTACGATACGCCGGAGAATATTCTTGCCGCGCCGGCGAATGACTTTGTGGAAGACTTCATTGGTTCAGGCTCTGCCCTCAAGCAGCTGAACCTGCGGCGCGCGGATGAGCTTGCATTGTGGTCGCCTCCTATCGGGCGCATTGGAGAGAAGGCGGCGGACGTCCTCGAGCGCTTGAGCGCGGCAGGAGAAAGCACCGTCGTCATCCTGGACGAGCACGATCACCCACGCGAATGGATTACCAAGCGCCAGCTCAGCCGCTTTGACGTCATTCCGGAGCCAACAATCGAGCTGTCTTCTGTGGTGGAGGCGCGCTCTACGCTTAGCGACGCCATGTCGGCTATGCTTGCCTCCTCCCACGGTGGTGCCATGGTGACCCGCCGCGGCACATTCGAGGGCGTACTCCTTTATGACACGGTCAACGACTACATTCGCCAAATAAACTCCGAGGGCCAGTCCCCTCGTAGCGAGGGAGGTACCCGTGGAGAAGCTTAAACGCCTCAGCGGAGAAAACCGCCTCCTCATTGTCGGCATTCCCATTCTGGTTGTCGCGGCGATTGCCGGATGGCTCATCTGGCACGCCACCGCGGACCTAGATGAGATTGAGGCGCGCACCTTGGAACTCAATTCGGTCGCCACTTTGACCTGGGAGCACCTCGTGCTCGTGGTCATTTCTGCGCTCTTGGTTATTGCTACCGCGATCCCTTTGGGGATTGTGCTCACGAGGCAGTCCACGCAGTTTCTTGCCCCGGTGGTCACCGGCATCGCCAATATTGGTCAAGCAGCTCCCGTGGTGGGCGTCATCGTTCTCCTAGCCATTTGGCTCGGCTTCGGTACCCCAGTCGCCATCCTCGGATTGTGGTTTTATGCCTTCTTGCCGGTGCTGGCCAATGTCATTGCGGGTTTAAGGGGCGTCGACAAGCAACTCATTGAAGCAGCCCACGGGCTAAGCATGTCGCCCATGCAGGTGCTCGCCAAGGTAGAGCTTCCGCTAGCGCTGCCGGTCATTATGACCGGTGTTCGTACTTCCCTGGTGCTCCTGGTGGGGGCGGGTGCGTTTGCCACGTTTATCGATGCCGGTGGACTCGGTGGTCTGATTACCTCTGGAATCAACCTGTATCGCACGCCGATTCTTGTCTCCGGCGCGGTCCTTATCGCCGCCTTGGCGCTGGCCGTGGAATGGGTGGGCCGAGTACTGGAAATCGCTTTTACGCCGAAGGGAATGATCAAATGAAACGCCTCATGGCAACTCTCAGCGCAGTAAGCACACTTTTTCTGGCTGGCTGCGGCCTTGGTACTGCAGGTGGCCTCATTCCGCGGGGCGAGCTGCAAGGCGACCTTGCCGGCATTGATCTGGAGGGCGAGAACATTTCCATCGGCTCGAAGAACTTCACTGAGCAGATCATTTTGGGAAAGATCGGCGCTATCTTACTGCAGTCTGCGGGCGCGAACGTCAAGGATCTCACCAATATTCCGGGATCCACCTCGGCCCGCCAGGCTCTCCAGGTGGGCGATATGGACACGATGTTTGAGTACACCGGTACCGCTTGGATTACTTATCTTGGCCATGATGATCCCGTTCCTGGCTCGCAGGAGCAATACGCGGCCGTAGAAAAGGCCGATAAGGTCAATGGTCTGTCCTGGCTGCCACCAGCCCCCATGAACAATACCTACGCCCTGGCAACGAGCGAGAAGACGCACCAAGAATACGGGGTGAAATCGTTGGCGGATATCAAGAAACTTCCGCCGGAGAAGCAGACTTTCTGCACCGATGCGGAGTTCCTCGCTCGCAATGATGGCCTCCTTCCCATGCTCAAGAGCTATGGGGTGGAAGAGCCTCCGCGCAGCCGTATTAAGGAAATGGACTCCGGTGCAGTCTATGCCGCCTTGGACAAAGGCGAGTGCCCCTTCGGCTCCGTCTTTGCCACCGACGGCCGCATCAAAGCGCTAGACCTTCAGGTGCTGACGGATCCTGATCTGTTCTTCCCCAAATACAACCTGGCCCCGGTTGTCCGCACCGAGATCTTGGACGAGCACCCAGAGATTGAAGAGCTCTTCGCTCCCCTTTCGCAGTTGCTTACCGACGAAAAGATGCAGGAACTCAATGCCCGCGTCGACGTCGATGGCGAGGACTACACCACCGTGGCGCTGGATTTCTTGCAGGAAGAAAACCTGATCGCGGGCTAGCTGCGGCACCTTAACAAGATTCTTAAAGACCGCTGCACCACCCTCGGTGCGGCGGTCTTTAACATTTATTTAACGTAGATCACAAATTTGCTTTCGTTCGCTAACACCTTCAGATAGATTGTTTATGTTAGCTCATTCACAAAACCTGAAGGATGAATTCTATGCCTCACACGACTGCGAATGCGCCTGCTTCACCGGCCAGTTCACCCACTACCGGCGGCACAGACACCCCCAACAGCAGCCAGGTGACCACCAATAAGGCCGTCAATAGCCAGTGGACAATCACGCTCTTCGGCACTGCCGTGGGCGCAGGTATCCTCTTCTTGCCGATTTCTGCCGGCAGCTTCGGCTTCATCCCGCTAGTGGTAGCCACTCTGCTCATCTTCCCGATGACCTACCTGGCCCACCGCGCGTTTTCCTGGATCATTAGCTACTCGCCACTGCATGGCGAGGACGTCCTCGCGGTACTTACCCACTTCTTTGGCCGCGGCAACGGCATCGTGCTGGCCATCATCTATTGGTTTACTATCTTCCCAGTGGTGCTAATCTACGGCGTATCGATTACGAATACGGTCGATAGCTTCATCGTCAACCAGCTGGGTGGCCCGGAAATCTCCCGCTACATCCTGGCGCCGCTGTGCGTGGGCCTCATGACACTCGCGCTGGCCTTTGGCAACGCCATCATGCTGAAGATTGCCCAGTTCGTGGTCTACCCGCTCATCGTGGCGCTCGCAGTGGTATCACTCTACCTCATTCCGCAATGGGACCTCGGTTCCTTCATGGAGGCCGGCGATCACACCGCTGGCGGCGTGAGCAAGGCCATCATCCTTATCCTTCCCGTATTGGTTTTCTCCTTCTCCTTCGTTGCTGCGATCTCCCAGTTCTCGCTGGGCATGGAAAAGGAATACGGCGCGGACCACCACGCACAGTCCGATAAGGTTATCCGCAACTCCGCCATCTTGCTGACTATCTTCACCATGTTCTTTGTCTGGTCCTGCGCCCTGGCCATGGGCGCGGACGGCATGCAGGAAGCTAATGACAAGAACCTGCCGGTACTTTCCTACTTCGCCAACGAAGCCGGCACCCCATTTATGGCTTACATGGCGCCCATCGTGGTTATTTGCGCAGTGGCTTCGTCCTATTTCGGCCACGCCCTTGGCACCATCGAGGGTACCCAGTACCTCTTCAACCTGGCCGCCCCGAAAGCCACAAAGAAGATGTCTGCGCGCACGCTTGACCTGTGGACCTACCTCTTCATCTTCATCACCACGTCTCTAGTAGGAATTTTCAACCCCTCGATCCTGGACATGATTTCTGTCGTAGGCGGCGTCTTCTTCGCCTTCATGACCTACCTGCTGCCTATTTGGGTCATCTACCGTGTGGAGGCACTAGCCCGCTTCCGCGGTAAAAAGACCAACTTCTTCGTGGCGATCATGGGACTTATTGTGCTCTTCGCCACCATCTGGGGAATGTTCCAATAATCCCACAAAAACATGGTTCGACAAGGCCTTTTCCTCTCTGGCAGGGTGGGAGACATCATGTCAGAACAGGAAAAGGATCCCGACCTGAAAATCAAGCTCGGGCAGAATAACGAAATCAAACTTAAAAACAAATACGAGACGTTTTCCATCGCCAATGACATCGCTATCTCCGTAGTTTTTATCCTCGGCTCGGTGCTAACACTTGCCGGCTTGTCGATGGTCGCTACCGTCTTCTACCTTCTGGGCAGCCTCGGCATGGCAGCCCGCCCGGCTATCCGCTTAAAGCGCCGCACACACCTGCAACGCATTGGCGCAGATGCAAACACTGCCGAAAGTTATGACTATTAAGCCGCAGATGGGCTAGCAGTAAACTTTCAGCAACTAGCAGGGACTTATCAGGCACAATCCATTGTGGCAGCAGCCCCATGCCCCATACTTAAATCATGCGTTTGAGAGAGCGCATACGAGAGAGATAGAGAGAACCCCTCAGTTTCCAGAGGGCGGCTTAAGCCGATACATGGAAACACCTTGTAGAGAGAGACGCCTGCGGCCCTCGGTTCCTTTTGGTTCCGAGGGCCGCAGGCGTTTTACCTTGTGCCGAAGCGCTACTGGTGCAGCTTATTGTGTTTCGAAGCGAATAGCACCGCAGTTCCGGTCACCAGCGCCGCAGCCACCAAATAGAAGGCAGGAGCAAGCTGCAGGCCTGTGACATCAATAAGCCAGGTGGCAATCATGGGAGCGGTACCGCCAAAGACAGCATTGGCCGTATTAAACGTCAGTGCGAAGCCGGACAGGCGCACGTGCGTGGGGAATTGTTCGGAAAGGAAGGAGGGCAGGACGCCGTCGTTAAGCGCCAGCACGCCGCCCAAGCACACCTGGATGATAATGACAAGCAGGAGCCCGGCGCCATCGAGAAGCATAAAGGCCGGAATGATGGACACACCCATGAACGCAGCCGCGCACAGCATCGTCGTGCGGCGGCCCAAGCGGTCCGAAAGCATGCCAGTCAGCAGGGCAAAGCCGACATAGAATGCGGACGCCACCGAGGACGCGATAAACGCCGGCGTCGCGGCCATGCCCAACTCCTCCGACAGGTAAGTGGGCAGGTAGGTCAAAATGACGTAGAAGCCAATGGCGTTGAGCACCGCGCCGGCAAACGCAATGGCCAGGGCCTTGGGATACTTGAGGACCTCACGCAACGGGGACTCCTCTGGCTCATCTTGGTCCTCAAAGTGGGAGGACTCTTCCGTGTTGCGGCGAATCCACAGGCCATACAGCCCCAAAGGCAGCGCAATGAGGAATGGTACGCGCCAACCCCAGGAATCCAGGGCGGCATCATCGAGGACTCCAGTCAACAGTGCCGCAATGAGCGAGCCTAAGAGCAAGCCCGAGGCCGTCGCAGACGGCACCACCGCCGAATAGATGCCACGCTTACCGGCCGGGGCAATCTCAGCCAGGTGCGTGGCGGCGCCCGCATACTCTCCGGCTGCGGAAAATCCCTGCACCATGCGGCACAGCAACAGCAAGATGGAGGCGGCAAAGCCAATGGTGCCATACCCCGGCAGGAAACCGATGCACGCGGTAGCCACCGACATCATCACAATAGACACCGTCAGCGTGTGGATGCGCCCGTATTTATCACCGAAGTGACCCCATACAATGCCTCCCAACGGCCGCACCAGGAACGACAGCGCGAAGAGCGCAAACGTCATAATCAGCGCGCGGCGGCCTTCCATCTCCGGAAAGAACACGCGGGAGATAATCGCCGACATATAGATATAGGCCGCATAATCGAACCACTCAATAAACGTGCCGATAAACGCCGCCTTAATGGCCGAGCGATCTTGGCGTTTAGTTTCTTCTGTATCTTCCACCTGCGCCTGCTCGGCGTTCTTGGCTGGGGGTTGGGCTGTGAGAGGAGACATGCTCCTCACCTCGATTCTGTAGCTATACAAGCATGTGAAACGGCGCAGCCAGACTACGCGCATATCTTCCAGCCTACAGAAACGAACTATGTCCTACGTCACTTTCATTTGCCAATGTTGCACAGCTTCACCCCTGCCCCGCTTTCCGACGCCCTCCCCACCCCATTCCCAGCCACTAACAGCAACCCAACAGCTAGACCTCATGGGCGCTACGGCCCAGTGCCCCATACTGATTTCGCGCGTTGGAGAGAGCGCATATGAGAGACAGAGAGGACCCTTGGTAGTTTCCACAGGACAACAGGCCTCTCTAACAAGAATCTAAGCATCACGCGGAAGAAGGCCTTTGCGGAAGCTTTTTATCAAAATCAATGAGACGGCCCAGCGCCCAATCCTTATCAGTAAGCAGGCGAGAAAAGACCAAACCGGCACCAATAGATCCAACTACCATCATTCCAGTTGCTACATTGGCCAATGCTTGATCCATCTGACCATCGTTCAAATAAAACACTGCCCGGAACATCGTCACCCCTGGGATCATAATCACCGCGGCCGGAACGGTGGTTGTAATACGAGGAAGACGCGCCCTTTTAGAAGCTACTGCCCCCAGCAACCCGATAAGCAATCCCCCCACAAAGGCTGCAAAGAAAATGGTTGTTCCCGCGTGAATTAGAATCAAACGAAGCTCATTTGCCACGGTTCCAACACACGCCGCTACTAAGACCATGCGGCGCGAAGAGTTAAAAAGAAAAGCAAACCCAGCAATGCCCAGAAAACTTGCCAGCGGCGCCAACAGAAACCATTGCATATCCTGTGCAGGTGCAGGTGGGTCAGGGCTAAGTTTAGTCAGCCAGCTAACCATTGAGACCGTGAAGGCGGCCGTAAATATAACGGTAAACGCATACCCCAACCTGACAATACCCGCATCAAGATCAAAGCGGGCTATGTCGATCAAAGCAGAGAAAAGTGGAAACCCAGGAATCAAGAATAGAACAGCTGCTACAAAGCCCGAGGACAATTCACTGGGTTCCACCAAGCCTATGGCCCCGAAAAATTCCGTCAACAAAAAGAAAACAATGCTTGCCGTCGCTCCACCAGCAATCACTCCTCCAATTTGATGAACGTGGCGGTGGAGAACTGTATAACGAACAAACTGGCCTGCAAACGCCGCCAAAGCAACCAACCCCACCGCTTCCAGCGGGAAAAAATTAAGATACGCAAACGCCGCACATGCGATCGCGGCAGCGAAAGAAAGGATTAGACCGCCCCAGCGCTTTTTGACATTATGCTCAATAGTATCCAGCATCGCCGCTAACTCCTGAGCAGTGATCCCTGCGTAGAGGCGGTTGTGGGTTAAATCTTCCAAGGCTTCGATCCGAGAGGCATCAACTGCAGGCGAATGTTGCCGAGCAATGACCGTCCGGAAGTATTCGCCGCGGTGAAACGTACAGGTAATCTGCGTCAGACCCACTGTGGCATCTAGATGGTCAAACCCCAAAGCTCGCGCACTCCGTTTCATCCCTCTAAGTACGCGATAACCAGAGGTGCCGGCACCCATTAGGAGCATTCCCACCCGCAATACAACGTCCGCCTCGACACCCATTTGCCGATGCATCACTGGATCAAATTCTTGTGCCATATCTCCTCCTATGACATTACTCTCGGCGCACAATTAAAGACTCGCCCACCCCAACCCGATAGCACGCTTGTAGCATTCCTAGAATCTTACGCAAAAGAAGCCTCTTGTGAATCATGTTCAGCAATCCAAAGGCCTCCACCTTTATACCCGTAACCTGGTTGAGCTATTTTTACCCTCCCCAAATGGTTGCCACTATATTCACAGACAAATTTCAGACCTATGGCAGCCTAGCGCGTTACCTTGAATTTACGTGTTCGAGAGAACGCAAGAGAGATAGAGAGAACCAGTTCCAGCGCCCTGTGGCCCCAAGCGAGGCTCGGGCGCTGGAGCTGTTTTAGGGGTCTGCAGGTTGGGGCGTGAAGGAAGAAGTGGGCGTCGGAAAGCGATACAGGGCCCAGATTCGCGGTTATGGATTCTGCGGACTACTCCCCCACCCCGCCGCCGCATACAGCGCGCATGCCAAAAGGAATGGCCACACACCCCATTGGAGCTGTGCGGCCGAATGTTGCATGTCGGTTAGTTGTTTCCTAGGTAGCTCAACGCAGCAGCGGTAAGGGCTTCGGTGCCGGTGCGCAGAGTGGGCTGGAGCAGCGGGGCGAAGTGCGGGCTGTGGTTAGGGACATCCTTTTCTTCTTCTCGGCCTGAAAATACCCAGAAGCAGTAGGGAACGCCGAAGGCGCGGGCAATGGTGGAAAAATCCTCCGAGGCGGTGAAGGGCTCAGCGTCGAGAACACGGTCGGGGCCAAAGTAGGCAGTAAAGGCTTCCTGAAGGCGCTCCGTGGTGTCCTTATCGTTGCTGGTAAGCGGGTAGGAATCGTGGTAGCTGAACTCGGCGGGCTGCGGGCTGCCAGCGGCCTGGCACTCGGCAGTGACGATGCGCTCGATGGCGCCAGTGATTTTATCGCGCACCTGCTCGCTATAGGCGCGCACATTGATCTTCAGGTTGGCCTCGAAGGGGATGATATTTGCTTTCGAGCCAGCATTGATGGCACCCACGGTCAGCACGCCGAATTCGGAGGGGTTGAGTTCGCGGGAGATGACCGTCTGTAAACGCATGACAATGGAGCTGGCCAGTACAACGGGATCGACGCTGAGGTGCGGCATGGAGCCGTGCGAACCTTGACCATAAATCTTGACGTCCATGCTGACCGCGGTGGACATGAATGGGCCGGAGGCCAGCGCCACCGTACCGGCGGGAAAGTTGCTGGCAAAGACGTGTTGGCCAAGTACTACGTCCGGCGTGGCGACCTTGTCCACAAGTCCGTCATCCACCATGGACTGGGCACCGGCGGCGATCGCCTCGCCCGGTTGGAAAATTAGCTGTAGGGTGCCGGACCACTGGTCGGTGACCTGCGCCATGAGCGCGCCCATGCCCAGCAGGCTGGCCACGTGGGAGTCATGGCCGCAGGCGTGCATGACGGGGACCGCGTTTCCTTCCTGGTCAACGGCGGTATCGATGGAGGCGTAATCCAGGCCGGTGTCCTCCTTAACCGGCAGGCCATCGAAATCCGCGCGCAGCATGACGGTTGGCCCGGCACCGTTTTCTAAGACACCGACCACGCCGCCGCCTACTTCGATGTGGCGAAAGCCAAGCTCGGCAAGTTTGTCCTTGATAATGCCCAGCGTGCGCTCTTCCTGCATGGATAGCTCCGGGTGCTGGTGCAGATCCTTATAGAGCGGCTCCTGCCAGGCTTTGACGGAGTCATAGTTGCTGCAAACGGCACGGACAGACATTGCTTCCTCCTGGTGGGCACGTGGTGGATTGTGGGGGCCAGTGTAGTGGGGCGGGAGGAAGGTGGGCGTCGGCAAGCGGGGCATCTTTGTAACGGCAGACATAGTTGGGCAGCGGAGCGACCAGCGCCATAGGGGGTTGCGCTGCGACTTTATAGAATCTTTGATGACGTGTCCACCTTTAACTCATCGGCTTCTTATTATTCATCAGATGTTTGTTTTCTGTGTAGCTGGGTGTCACCTGCCCGCCCTAGATTGACCGAGTGACTTTTCAGGAAGACTCTCTCGGTGCCGGTGGCGCCGGCACTACAACCGCATCTCCCGCACGCGCGGAAAACTCCGGTGATTCCGCGGCGCTTGTCCGCAAAGCCAAGCGCAACCGCCACAAGGAATGGTTACTGGCCGCGGCGCTCTTAGCGCCGAACCTTATCTTGCTGGCCGTCTTTACCTACCGGCCGCTGCTGGACAATATCCGCCTCTCCTTTTTCAATTGGAATATCTCTAGCCCCACCTCCACCTTCGTGGGCTTGGATAACTATGTGGAGTGGTTTAGCCGCGATGACACGAAGACCATCGTGCTCAACACCCTGGTCTTTACCTTCTTCGCAGTGATTGGCTCCATGGTCATCGGCCTAGCGCTGGCCTTGCTGCTGAACCAAAACATTAAGGGCCGCAACTTTGCGCGCTCGGTGGTCTTTGCCCCCTATGCCATCTCCGGCGCGGCCATTGGCATTGCCTTCCAATTCGTCTTCGACCCCAACTTTGGCCTCATCCAGGAAATACTGGGCTGGTTCGGTGTGGACTCCCCCAACTTCTACGCAGTACCGGGCTGGGCCATGTTCATGGTGACCTTTACCTTTGTGTGGAAGAACCTGGGCTATACCTTTGTCATCTATTTGGCAGCACTACAGGGCTTGGATAAGGAATTAGATGAAGCTGCCGCTATCGACGGCACCGGACGCTGGCGCAAGTTCTGGCGCGTGACCATGCCGCAGCTGCGCAATACCACCTTCTTCCTATCCATTACGGTGCTGCTCAACTCCGTGCAGGTCTTCGACATCATCAACGTCATGACCCGTGGCGGCCCGCAGGGCAATGGCACGCAGACGCTGGTCTTCCAGATCTACAACGAGACCTTCGTCAACTTCCGCGCCGGCTACGGTGCGACTGCCGCCACGATCTTGTTCCTCATCCTGCTCATCATCACCCTGATCCAGGTCCGCATCATGGATAAGCAAGGTTAACCCAACATGGCTACTTCTACCCTTCACATGGTCACGGATGAATCCCCCACCGCCCGCCGCGCCAAACTCATCGGCGGCTACCTGGGCATCCTGGCGGTCTTGCTGCTCATTGGCCTGCCGCTGTTTTGGATCCTCATGACCTCGTTTAAGGCCAAGGGCGATATTTATACCAACCCGGTCAATTGGCTTCCGCCGGTATGGGAGACTGAGAATTACTCCGATGCCACCACCCGCGTGCCTTTCTGGACCTACCTGCGCAACTCGGTGCTTATTACCGCAGTGCTGTCCATCATCAAGATCGTGTTGGGAGTCATCTCCGCCTATGCGCTGGCCATTCTGCGCTTCCCGGGCCGCCACCTGGTATTCCTGCTGGTCATTTCCTCGCTCATGGTGCCCAGCGAAATCACCGTCATTTCCAACTACGCCCTGGTCAATTCCTTGGGCTGGCGCAATACCTTCGTGGGCATCATCGTGCCACTGGCCGGCGTGGCCTTCGGTACCTTCTTGATGCGCAACCACTTTTTGTCCCTGCCCTATGAGCTGGTTGAGGCTGCCCGCATGGATGGTGCAGGCCCGATTCGCTTGCTCACCAAGGTGTTACTACCGGTCTCATGGCCTACCCTAACCGCTTTTTCCGTCATCACCATGGTCAATGAATGGAATACCTACCTGTGGCCCTTCCTCATGGCGGATACAGAGGACGTTGCCCCGCTGCAGGTGGGTTTGACCATGCTGCAAAACAACGATGGCGTGACCAACTGGGGCCCGGTAATGGCCGCCACCATTCTCACCATCCTTCCTATGGTCATCATCTTCCTAGCCTTGCAAAAGTACATGATTCAAGGCCTCACCACTGGCGCCGTGAAGGGTTAGAAGGCTTCTTCCCCACCCACGCTCGCCGTTTCCACTTGCTTTACTTTCCACCCCTTACCCACCCTTTTTTAAGGAGAACTACATGCTACGTCGCAAATTCCTCGCCCTAGCCTCCACAGCCGCTTCTGCCACCGCACTCGCAGCTTGTGCCGGCACCTCGTCCACCAATCCGCAGGGTGGCAACGACAAGGGCGGCAACGGTGAAGTCACCGAGCTGACCTGGTGGTCCAACCACCCGGGCACGTCCAAGGACGTTGAGAAGGAGATCATCTCCCGCTTTGAAAAGGAGAACCCGGACATCAAGGTCAACCTCGTTGATGCCGGCAAGAACTACGAAGAAGCAGCACAGAAGTTCAACGCTGCGCTCACCGGCCAGGACCTGCCGGACATCGTGGTGCTGTCTGACGTCTGGTGGTACAACTTTGCCATCAATGGCCAGATCGCCAACGTGGATGACCTTGCTAAGGAAGCGGGCATCGACCTGTCTACCTACGTGCAGCCCCTTTATGAGGACTACAACTACGACGGCGGCCACTTTGCGCTTCCTTTCGCTCGTTCCACGCCGTTGTTCTACTACAACAAGGACGCGTGGAAGAAGGCCGGTCTGCCAGACCGCGGCCCGAAGTCCTGGGATGAGATGGATGAGTGGTCCAAGAAGCTGGCTGAGGCTGATTCCAAGATGAAGCCTTTTGGCTGGGGCGATGCCGTGGACTACCTGGGCTGGATCTTCCAGGGCCCGCTGTGGTCCAAGGGCGGCGCTTACTCCGATGAGTGGGATCTGAAGTTCACCGATGACAAGACCATCAAGGCCGTCGAATGGCTCAAGGACATCACCGATGAGAAGAACGGTTACTCCTACGTGGGCAATGACATGGCCATGGAGTTCGGCACCGGCCGCGCCGCCGCCACCGTCCTGTCCACCGGTGACCTGGCGGGTCTGACCGATACCGCCAAGTTCGAGCTCGGCACCGCCTTCTTGCCTAACCCGACTGGCGAAGGCGCCTGCCCCACCGGTGGTGCCGGCCTGGCTATCCCAGCTGGCATCAGCAAGAACCGCCAGCTGGCTGCTATCAAGCTCATTGACTTCATCACCAATGAGGAAAACACCTGCTACTGGTCCCAGAATGTGGGCTACATGCCGGTGCGCTCCACCGCGGTGGACAACGAGGACCAAAAGAAGTTCATGAAGGACAACCCGAACTTCGAAACCGCTATCAAACAGCTGCCAGAGACCCGACCGCAGGACAATGCCCGCGTCTTCCTGCCCGGCGCGGACCAGGAAATCGGCGGCGCCTTTGAAAAGATCGTCACCAACCGCGATGACGTCACCAAGGTGCTGACCGATCTACAAAAGACCCTGCAGTCTATCTATGACAACCAGGTCAAGACCGTCATCAATAAGTAGGCTCTCGCAGCCACCCCTTCCCCACTAGATTCTGAAAGGTAACCATGGCTACTGTCACCTTCGATGGCGCAAGCCGCATCTACTCTAAGGACGCGGAACGCCCCGCCGTTGACCGCCTCAACCTGGATATTGCCGATGGCGAATTCTTGGTCCTCGTTGGCCCATCCGGCTGCGGCAAGTCCACCAGCCTGCGCATGCTGGCAGGTCTCGAGCCCACCGACCGCGGCTCCATCCGCATCGGTGGTAAGGACGTCACCGGGGTCAGCCCATCGGACCGCGACGTGGCCATGGTCTTTCAGAACTATGCCCTCTACCCCAATATGTCCGTGGCGCAGAATATGTCCTTCGCGCTGGAAAACCGCAAGGTCCCGAAGAACGAGATTAAATCCCGCGTGCACGAGGCCGCGAAGATCCTGCAGATGGAAGATCTTCTTGACCGCAAGCCGGCTAACCTTTCCGGTGGCCAGCGCCAGCGCGTGGCCATGGGCCGCGCCATCGTCCGCGAACCGGCCGTATTCTGCATGGACGAGCCGCTGTCCAACCTGGATGCCAAGCTGCGCGTCTCCACCCGCGCGCAGATTTCTAACCTGCAGCGTCGCCTTGGTACCACCACCGTCTATGTCACCCACGACCAAACTGAGGCAATGACCATGGGTGACCGCGTCGCCGTTCTCAACGCCGGCGTCCTACAGCAGGTGGATACCACCCGTACCATTTATGACCGCCCACAGAACGTTTTTGTCGCCGGATTCATTGGCTCCCCGGCGATGAATATCTACGACCTCACCCATAACTCCTCTGAGCTCACCATCGGCTCTACCCGCATCAATCTGGCCAACTACAACTTTGAGGGCGTGGAGACCGTCACGGTGGGCATCCGCCCAGAAGACTGGCAGCTAAGCGATACCGGCAATGGCGGGGCAAAGTTCACCGTCGCGCACGTCGAGGAGCTGGGCAACCAGACCTATGTCTATGGCGAGCTTGACGACGCCGCCGGCAACAGCTCCGCCGACTGCGTGCTCAAGTCCTCGACCCGGATGGGTGGCCAGACCGGCATTTTGGTCGATGCCCGCGGCCGCTATGCGGTGGGCGATACTTTCTACGTTTCCCCCGACCCGGACCGAGTGCATCTATTTAGCACCACTACTGGCGAACGCCTGAACTAGAAGTAGAAAATAGGCAGTTGACACCTTAGATTCTTATTTTTCCCTTTGCAGACAATAAGAAACTGATATATGCTCGCACGCATAAGTAACCCGCACAATGCCATTTACCACGGTTATTGCTGGGCATATCGCACTCAGCGAACCTTAAAATCAACCGAAAGGTAACTCACTGCCTATGTATTCTTTAAAGAAGCTTTCTGCCGTCACTCTGGCTGCAACCGCAATCCTCGGTACCGTCGCCGCACCGGCCGCCAGCGCCAAGAGCGACCCAGTTCGCTCCCTCATTGATCCAGGCACCTGCAAGACCATCACCAAGCTGGCCAACGATGGCAAGCCGGTTCCGGATCCTTCCATCCTCCACGATGAAGACTCCGTAAAGCCGTACTTCAAAGATGGCGTTTTGGAGTACAAGGTGGTCGAAAACTTCCCGTACCGCAAGCAGCTGGATGCCGCGGTTGCCGAGTGGAACAAGGCCCTCAAGGGCAAGGCTTCCCTGAAGGAAGTTAAGCCTTCTGAGGCTGATGATGACACCATCGCCATCATCTTCAAGCCCGACCCAAATGGCTACGTCCAAGGCGCTGCCTACCCAGATCACAAGATGGTCTTTATCAAGATTCCTAATGCCCAGTACCCAGAGGCAGTCCAGGGCACCATCGCCCACGAGCTGGGCCACATGATGGGCGCGGGCCACTCCTGCGCCGGCGCGCTCATGGCCGGCGCCAACCAGAATCCCATCTCCTACCACGTGACCCCGCTGGATGCGGCGGCTGTCATCCAGGGCCAGTTCGACTAAATCGCCTGACGCCTCCTTTCCCCTAGGCCCAGTACGGCGCCTAGGGGATTTTTCTGTCTTCACCCGGCTCCGTGTTGGGTAGGTCGCATTTAGCCGATTGCTTTAGGCAGCACACAGGACCACTGCTAACGTTTCCTTTATTCAAAGGTTTGCAAAGGAAAAGGAACTCTCTATGGAAACGTGGGAACCTACACTATCCACCGGCCCGCTGCTAGGGATTGCGGTGGCCGCCATCGCCGTAATTTTGGTGCTGGTCATCTATTTCAAGCTCCACGCCTTCCTCACGCTGCTGGTGGTCTCGGCGCTCACGGCGCTAGCTGCGGGCATTCCGCTCGAAGGCATCGTGCCCACCATGACAGAAAGCTTTAGCTCCACTCTGGGCTCGGTGGCACTGCTCGTAGGCTTGGGCGCCATGATCGGCCGGTTGGTGGAAGCCTCCGGTGGCGCCAAATCGCTTGCCGACGCCATGGTTCACCGCTTCGGCGAAGCCAAGGCTCCCCTTGCCCTCGGCCTGGCTTCGCTGATCATGGGCTTTCCTATCTTCTTCGACGCCGGCCTGATTGTGATGCTTCCGGTTATCTTCGCCGTAGCGCGCCGCCTAGACGGCCCCGTCCTTGCCTTTGGACTGCCGGCCGCTGGTGCATTTTCTGTTATGCACGTCTACCTGCCGCCGCACCCAGGCCCTGTGGCGGCAAGCGAGTTCTACGGCGCCGACCTCGGCCTCGTCCTCCTCGTCGGCCTGCTGCTTGCACTGCCTACCTGGTATATCTCCGGCTACCGCTTCGGTCTGTTTTCCGGCAAGAAATTCCCGCTGAAGGTTACTGATGCCATCGCCGGCCCGGTGCTTTCGGAAGAAGAGCAACCCCTCAAGCCGGCCTCTGCCCCAACGGTGATTTCTCTCCTACTGATCCCGATGGTGCTCATCTTCTTCAACACCGGACTCAACGCGCTGGCTTCCTATGGCACCATTGACGCCGACTCCGCGTGGGTGCGGTTCTTTGTCATGCTGGGCCAGACCCCGATCGCGCTGCTCATCACTGTGCTCATTGCACTCGTGGTCCTGGGCCTGCGCCGCGGCGTAGAAAAGACTGCGCTGGAAAAGCTCGTCGATTCCTCTCTCGGGCCCATCTGTTCCGTTGTGCTCATCACCGGTGCCGGCGGCATGTTCGGCGGCGTGCTGCGCACTTCTGGCATTGGCGACGCCCTGGCCGATTCCCTCTCCGGTCTCGGCATCCCCGTTATCCTGGCCTGCTACCTCATCGCCGTGGCGCTGCGCTTAGCCCAAGGCTCGGCGACCGTTGCGCTCACCACCGCTGCCGCCCTCATGGTTCCCGCCGTGGAAGCCGGCGGCTTCAACGAGCTCCAACTCGCCCTCATCGTCGTGGCTACCGCCGCCGGTTCCGTCTTCGGCTCTCACGTCAACGACTCCGGCTTCTGGCTCGTCGGCCGCCTGATGGGCATGGATACGGTCACCACACTGAAGACCTGGACGGTCAACCAAATTCTGATTTCCGTCATCGGCTTTGCCCTAGTCTTGGTGCTCTACGCAGTAGCAGCGCTCTTTTAGGCCCCAGTCTTAATCCAAGCAGCAGCCTTTTGGGCAATCTCCTCGACTGGCCGCGTCACATCAAAGACGCGGCCAGTTTCGTCTTCTTCCAGCGGTTCCAAGGTATCGAACTGCGACTGCAAGAGCGACGCCGGCATAAAGTGCCCCGGCCGGTGCTGCATCCGCTCATGCAGCACATCAAAGTCGCCGTGTACGTGAACGAACACCACGGCTGGGCAGTACTCGCGAATCAAATCCCGGTACGTGCGCTTCAGCGCACTGCAGCCCACCATCGCACCTTCTGGCCTATCCGCCAGCCACTGACCAATCTGCTTCAACCACGGTTCCCGGTCCGCATCATTGAGCGGTGTACCTGCAGCCATCTTGTCGATATTGGCCTGCGGATGCATATCATCGCCATCGCGGTACTCCAGACCTACCAACGGCGACAGCGCCTCCCCCACCGTTGTCTTTCCCGAGCCGGATACTCCCATCACTACGATGTGGCGGAAAGTGTTCTGGTCCATGGTGGCTCCTTGCGTTGATTGTGTTCCTTTCAAGTTTAGGCAGAGCCCCATCACTGACCTATTTTTCCGTTCTCACCCCTGCTCTGTTCGACACGAATTCTGTCATTTAATATGACCTTGTCCTCCTCTTTCCCTTCTCTCGAAAGGTCCCCTATGCGCGGCAGCATCCGTGAAATCTATACGCTCTACGATGGCAATAACCGCTGCCTCTTAATTCCCGTATACCAGCGGAATTATGACTGGCAACACAAACAGTGTTCCCAGCTGTTTGAAGATCTTGAGGAAATAATCCGCCACGACCGAAAGAAGCACTTTTTTGGCGCGGTGGTAGGCAAGAACCAAGACTCTTGGAATTGGGTTGTCATTGATGGTCAGCAAAGACTTACAACCGTCAGCATCCTCATGCTTGCATTCGCCCATGCCCTCGAAAAGGACGAAATACATAGTGAAGATCCCGCCCTGGCCGAGAAAATCATTTCGGACTACCTTCGAATCGGCCAGAACAAGGAGAACCCACGTTTCAAACTTAAACCTGTCAAAGATGATGACAGAGCCTACCGGAAACTATTTGGCCCCGAAGATGAATTCGTCAATTCATCAAATGTCACATCTAATTACCGCTTCTTCCGAGAAAGACTACGCTCAACCCGTTTGAACGCTGACCAAATTTGGACGGCGATCTGCCGCCTCGAAGTGATGCATTTGGATCTAGAGGAATACGACGAACCACAGCGGATCTTTGAAAGCCTAAACTCCACCGGCTTGGAGCTTAAGGAATCAGACAAAATCCGTAACTACGTACTCATGGGCTTGGACACAACAAAACAGGAGGAGTTGTACAACGAGCGTTGGAACCCAATCGAAGCTAACTGCCGCTTTCAGACTGACTCATTCATTCGCTGGTACCTCACTACTTACACAACTAAAACCCCACGCGAACAAGACGTCTACGAGGCTTTTAAAGGATTCGCCTCCAAGCGCAAAGCGAATATGCCAGAACTACTGGATGACCTTTTTGCCTACTCCAAGTACTTCCGAGAAATTCGCGAGGCCGATACCGGCTATCCTGAAGTGGACACGCAACTTAAGCGCATGAACGAATTTATGGGTGCGGTCGTGCTTCCATTCCTCATGCCACTTTTACGTGACGTCCATGAGCACAAAACCACACCCGAAGATTTCCTCGAAGTCTTGCTCACAATCGAGTCCTACATTGTCCGCCGGTTTGTCACTGGCATCGCCACAAATTCGCTCAACAAGATCTTCGCGACAATGTACTCAGAGGTCAGAAAGCTTCATACTGACGGTGCTCCTTTCGCCCCGATCGTCATCTATCAGCTCAACAGGCGGTCGGGCAGCGGCCGTTTCCCAACCGACGCCGAATTCAGAGAGTCGTTCGCTACAAAAGATTTCTACAATATTCGACCATATTGGCGTCAGTATCTCTTCAATTGTCTAGAAAACGGCAACTCAAGGGATATTCGTGATGTCTCTACAGCTTTGGCCGAAAACATGATTTCCATCGAGGGTCAAGTCCTGGGTAGTGGTGTATCTGTTTTCGAATCTGGGGTTAGTTTCATGG
>OJXO01000037.1_pt1 | contig 56010 bp, 56 predicted proteins | sample 1600721 | NCBI WGS metagenome assembly OJXO01 (sample SAMN04436634, study PRJEB24849) | human gut metagenome | biome: human gut; feature: NICU; material: stool | host: Homo sapiens | place: USA: Saint Louis, MO | collected 2010-01-30
GCCGATGCCAAAGCTTCCGCAACATCGACTACCTCATCAAACCCACGACAGTGGGTTTCACACCCTCAATCCCCACGCGTGCAATCTTCGCACCTCAAAGATTGAAAAATGAAAGAAACCGGAGGTAACATACCCTTTCGAGTTTGTTACTTCCGGTGGTGCAGTTTGTTCAACTGCTCATGGTGCCCGGGGCGGGACTTGAACCCGCACGTTCTTATCGAACACTGGCACCTGAAGCCAGCGCGTCTGCCAATTCCGCCACCCGGGCAGGGTGTGGTTGTCTTAGCGACTTGATAAAGATACCACGAAGATCGCACAGAACTACAAATCTGCAGGAAAAGTGGATTATTTCGAGGAGGGGGTGGCGAAATTTCTGGGAACTTTCGCGTCGCCATCTACGTTTCGAGGGAGTGAACAAACTATACTGATCGCTACTGATCGCTACTGATCGCTGCATGGTGGAAAGGAGAATGGCTCGTGGCGTTTTTAGAAAAGCTGGCGAAGCTGGACTCCGCCATGCAACGCGGCCTTGATAATGGCATGGCCCTTGTCTTCGGCGGCAAGGTCGTTCCCGCGGAAATTGATGAGCTTTTGAAGCAAGAGGCTCAGGACAATCTCGCGCGCGGCGACGATGACAACCTTTATAGTCCGAACGTAATGACTGTGGGTGTCTCCTCCAAGGACTTGGAGAACTTGTCGCAGGATCGCAATTTGCCGGCCGATTGTGCAGACCAGTTGACGCGCTTTATTCGCAATAGCGGATGGTCCCTCGCGGGCCCCGTGATCGTGCGGGTGGCGGAGGAATCTGGTTTGCGTACGGGTCAGCTTCGCGTGTCCTCGTTTATTGATCACGAGCCCACGGAAGAGACCGGTTTTGAGGCTATTTTCCACGACTTTGATGGTCAGGAGGACCAGATGACCGAGCAGCACGAGAATACGGCTGATGACGCGGTAACTACCGCTTTCATTGCTCCAGATAGTCAACCCGCCCCGCAGCCGCAGGGCCCCGCAGTCAACCTGATGCTGCAGGATGGCTCCTCGCGCGTTTATCACGTGCAAGAAGGCTCCAATATTATCGGCCGCAGCAACGACGCCGACCTGCGCCTGCCGGATACTGGCGTATCCCGCCAGCACGCGGAAATCACCTGGAACGGCCAGGATGCGGTTCTGGTGGATCTGCAGTCCACCAACGGCACCACGGTGAATGAAACGCCGATTGATAATTGGCTGCTTGCCGATGGCGATGTGATCACCATGGGCCATTCCCACATCGAGGTCCGCATCACGGGCCTTGATTCGCACAGCTACTAAGTTCAGTTAAGGAAGGGAGGTCGCCATGGATGCAGTCATCATGCTGGCGCTTCGCATCGGCTTGTTGGCTCTGCTCTGGATTTTTATCCTGGTGGCCTTGAACGCCATGCGCCGCGAGACTAATAAGTCTGCCGGTGCTATCCGCCAGCAGTCGAAGAAGGTTGGGGCACCGCGGCGTCGGGAAGCGATTAAGCAGCTGTCCATCGTGGAGGGTCCCCTGCAGGGCTCCCATATGGAATTAGGCACGTTGGAGGACTGCACGTTGGGCCGCGCCTCTGACTGCGATTTTGTCACGGGCGACGATTATTCTTCTGGCCACCATGCCCGGCTTTTCCGCCGCGGCAGCGAATGGGTTGTGGAGGATTTGGAATCTCGCAATGGCACCTTTGTCAATGGGGTGCGCATCGACCAACCCGAGGTAGTCGGCGCGGACTCCGAAATTAAGCTGGGCCGCACCACCGTGAGGTTGAACGCATGACACTGAAGCTGAACTTCTTTGCTAAGTCCGATCGCGGCCTCATTCGCGACAACAACGAGGACTCAGGCTACGCCGGTCCTCACCTTTTGATCTTGGCCGATGGCATGGGTGGCCACGCGGCAGGCGAGGTTGCCTCCGAGCTGATGGTCAACCACCTAGAAATCTTGGACCAAGATCCGGGTCAGGAAGACACCAAGGCCCTGCTAGAAGCGGCCGCCGAGCAGGCCAATGAGGCCATCAGTGACCACGTCAAAGCCCATCCAGAGACCGAAGGCATGGGCACCACGCTGTCCACCATGCTCTTTAACGGCACGGATTTCGGCGTCTGCCACGTGGGTGATTCCCGCGGCTACCTGCTGCGCGACGGCAAGCTCGAGCAGATCACCAAGGATGATACCTACGTGCAATCCTTGGTGGATAAGGGCGAACTGGACCCAGGCGATGTCTCGTCGCACCCGCAAAAGTCCCTCATTCTAAAGGCCTATACGGGCCGCCCGGTCGAGGCAACGCTATTTACCCTCGACGCCAAGCCCGGCGACCGTATCCTGTTGTGCTCCGATGGGCTTTCGGATCCGGTAACAGCCTCCACTATTGAAACCGCACTGGGGCAGGGCAGCATTGAGCAGGCCGGCTCCAACCTAGTGGACCTGGCCATCCGCTCCGGAGGTCCGGATAATGTCACCGTGGTTATCGGTGAAGTAACCGAGGAAAGCCCCCAGGAGCACGAACCATTCCGCGTAGGCGCCCTCGCGGGTCCTACGGAAGAACCAACCCATCCGGATTCTTCTGCTTCCCGGGCGGCACAGCTCTCCCGCAAGCCGCAAGTAATTCCACCGGCCGTCATGGCCGATGGTGAGGAGGAGCGCCCCGAGCCAGCTGATGACGAAGCGGAGGACGAAACTTCTGGCCGAAAGATCGGCTGGAAGGTTCTCCTTGCTTTGCTCATCGTCCTCGCGCTGGTCATCGGTTTCGGTCTGTGGGCGAAGAACTTCTTGTCCAATAACTACTACGTGTCCACCAACGAGGCGCAGGAAATCACTATCCAACAGGGTGCTGACTACTCCGTCTTTGGCAAGGAACTACACTCCACGCACCAAAACGTGTGCATTAATGACAGCAACTCGCTGCTCTTTTCCAGCCAGCCGTGCGAGGGCGACTTCACGCCGCTGAAGGTCACGGACCTGCCGGAATCTGAACGCAGCGCCGTCGACCATCTCTCCACTGGTGATCTAGGTGAGGTGCAGCAACAGATCAATGATTTGGGCGATAAGGCGCTCAAGCCATGTATCACTGCACCGAGCCAAAAAGATAAAAAGGATGCCAAGAAAAACAAGCCTGGCGTTACCTGCCGGGAGGTGTAGGTTGTGAAAAAGTTTTTTAGCCGAGGCACCGAACTCGGCCTGCTCATCCTATCCGCCATTGTCTTCGCTATTACTCTGGTCAGCCTGGAGCTATCCCAAGACAATGCGCTGACGATGGACCTGGTTTATCTCATCGGCGGATTCATCGGCGTCTTCACCGTTGCCCACTTGGTGATGTGTTTCTTAGCGCCGCATGCCGATCAAATCATGCTGCCGATTGTGGCGATCCTCAACGGCATGGGGCTCATCATGTTGGCCCGCCTGGATCTGGTCAATGAAAGCGGGCTCGCGGTGCGTCAGGTCATGTGGACCATCGTCGGACTTGTACTCTTTGTGCTGGTCTTAGCTATTTTGAAGGATCACAGGTCGCTGACGCGCTACTCCTATATTTTGGGTGCTGCTGGCCTCATCCTGCTAGCCCTGCCGCTGGTATGGCCGCAGCCTGCGGACGTGGAGGCACGCATCTGGATAAACTTGGGTCCCTTTTCCATCCAGCCCGGCGAGTTCTCCAAGATCTTGCTGATCTTGTTCTTTGCCATGCTGCTGACGCAGAAGCGCTCCCTGTTTACCGTGGCGGGATACCGCGTACTGGGAATCTCCCTGCCGCGCCTTCGTGACCTCGCCCCCATCCTGATCGTGTGGGCCATCGCGATCGTCATCATGGGCATTTCCAATGACTTCGGCCCGGCACTGCTGCTGTTTAGCACCGTCCTTGGCATGCTATTCATGGCCACCGGCCGAGTGAGCTGGCTGCTTATCGGCGTCATCCTCGTTGGCGTTGGTGGTTTTGGTATTTATCAGATCTCCGCGAAGATCCAGCAACGCTTTTCTAACTTCCTAGACCCGCTGGGCAATTATGATGGCACGGGCTTCCAGCTTTCCCAGTCGCTATTCGGCATGTCTTCGGGCGGCATCTCTGGCAGCGGCTTGGGCGAGGGGCATCCAGAGCTGGTTCCGGTGGCCCACTCGGACTTCATCCTTGCCGCAATCGGTGAGGAATTCGGCCTCATTGGCCTAACCGCCGTACTGGTGCTTTTCGGTATGCTGGCCACCCGCGGCTTTGGCACTGCGCTGCGCACCCGCGATACTTACGGCAAGCTGGTGGCTTCCGGTCTTTCTCTTACCTTGGCAGTTCAGGTCTTTGTGGTCACCGGCGGTATTTCTGCCCTGCTGCCGATGACCGGTTTGACCACGCCATTCATGTCTGCCGGTGGTTCCTCTCTCATGGCTAACTACGTGTTGTTGGCGATTCTGCTGCGGATCTCTAACGCGGCTCGTCGCCCCATGCAGGAGACCTCGGGCAATGCTCCGAGCGATACCTCCATGTTCCCGTCGGTCCAGGAGGCTCACCGATGAATCGATCCATCCGCCTAGTGTCACTGTTCGCCATCATTTTGACGGCCATCTTGCTGGTCAACTTGACGGTGATTCAGGCTTTTTCTGAAGATAAATATGCCCATAATCCGCGGAATATGCGCGGCTTCATGGAAATGCAGACCACCCCGCGCGGCCAAATCTTTGCGGGTAATACCGTATTGGCACAGTCGACGCAGAACCCAGACGAGACCTACTCGCGCTCCTACCCCATTGATTCACCGGCCTTTGGCCACCTGACCGGCTACTTGTCGAGCCAATTTGGGGCCTCGGAACTAGAGTCCTCCCAAAATGACATCCTCAATGGCACTGATGATTCTTTAATGAAGCAAAACTGGCTCGATGCTCTAGCCGATAAGCCGAAGCAGGGTGCAAATGTAGAGGTCACCATCGATCCTGCACTCCAGCAGGCGGCTTACGATCAGCTTGTGGGCTCAGGTTACGAGGGCTCGGCGGTTGCCATTCAGCCCTCCACCGGCAAGATTCTAGCTATGGCCTCCAACCCCGGCTACAACCCCAATGATCTAATGGGTGATTCTGCCGAGGAGACCTGGGCCAACCTGCAGGAGCAGGAGGGGCAGCCGCTGGTCAACCACGCCGGTGCAGAGACCTTGCCTCCTGGCTCCATTTTCAAGATCATCACCACCGCGGCGGGCCTTAACAATGGCTTTGATCCTTCCTCCACCCTGACCGGTTCCAATGTCATTACCTTGCCGGATACGGTGACGGAGCTGACTAACTACGACAACCAAAAGTGCAATGGTCAGGATGCGGTGACCCTGCAGACCGCCTTTGCGCTGTCGTGCAATACCGCCTTTGTAGAAATGTCGGAGCAGCTCGGCGCTGATGAGCTGCGCAAGTACGCCAAGGCCTTTGGCGTGGGCGAGAATTACGACCTCGGCGTGTCTACCTCCGCCGGCACCTTGGGTGATTTGCCGGATGGGTCGGCCACGGCGCAGTCCGTCATTGGCCAGCGCGACGTCACCATGACCGCGCTGCAGGCAGCCGTCATGGCGGGCACCGTCGCCAATAAGGGCACCCGCATGCAGCCCTACCTGGTCAATCGCATTACCGACGCCCAGATGAAGGACGTCCGCACCACCAAGCCGAAGAAGGCGGACCAGGCGGTTAATGAGGAAACTGCGGCGACGCTTACTGACTTGATGTATGCCTCCGAGCGTTCGTCCTGGGGCTATGACGGTAACGGCTTTGCCTCCAAGACCGGCACCGCCGAGCACGGCGAGGGGCTGGCCCCGCATGTGTGGTACGTTGCCTTCGATCCGGAACGCGATATCGCGGTAGGCGTCGTGGTGAAAAATGGTGGTAACTTGGGTGAGTCCGCGACGGGCGGCAAGGTTTCCGGCCCAATTGGCCGCGCTATCCTGCGCGCATACCAGGGGGAGCAGTAATGAATAGCGCCGAGAATAAGGAACATCTCCAGGCACTGATTGGCAGCGATTACGAGCTGCAGTGGATCATCGGTCACGGCGGAATGTCCACCGTGTGGTTGGCCGATGATACCCGCAATGATCGTGAGGTAGCGCTCAAGGTTCTGCGCCCGGAATTTTCCGATAACCAGGAGTTCCTCTCGCGCTTTCGCAACGAGGCAAAATCGGCCGAATCCATTCAGTCCGAGAACGTGGTGGCCACTTATGACTACCGCGAGCTAGAGGATAACGGCCGCAAGTTCTGCTTCATGGCCTTGGAGTATGTGCGCGGTGAATCCCTCGCAGACCTTTTGGCGCGCGAAAATACGCTGCAAGAAGAGCTCGCTCTCGACGTCCTCGAGCAGGCGGCGCATGGCCTCTCCATCATTCACCGCATGGAGCTGGTCCACCGCGATATTAAGCCCGGCAACCTCCTCATTACGCAAAATGGCCAGGTCAAGATCACGGACTTTGGCATTGCCAAGGCGGCTGCGGCCGTGCCGCTGACCCGCACCGGCATGGTGGTGGGTACCGCGCAATATGTATCGCCCGAGCAGGCACAGGGCAAGGACGTCACGCCGGCTTCCGACGTCTATTCGCTCGGCGTCGTCGGCTATGAAATGCTCGCCGGCAAGCGCCCTTTTACCGGAGATTCCTCCGTGTCCATCGCCCTGGCCCACATCAACCAGGAGCCGGAGCCACTATCGACGAATATCAGCGCCCCGGCTCGCGAGCTCATCCGCATTGCGTTGCGCAAGGATCCGGCCACCCGCTACGCCGATGGCAATGAGTTCACCCTGGCCATCTCCGCAGTTCGCTTGGGCAAGCGCCCGCCGCAGCCTAAGTCCGCCCCGCTAACGCAACGCGCACCCGAGCCCTCTCCGTCCGCATCGACGGAGATGTTGGGCAACGTTGCCCAGCCCACCACGATCCATCCGGCTGCGGGCACTGCTGCGCACAAGGAGTCCAAGGGCGGATCCTCCTTCCTGAAGGGCCTGGGTATCACCCTGCTCCTCGCAGCCGTGGCCGGTGGTGGTTACGCTGCCTACCACAACTTGAGCGATAACGAGGGCGACAGCGAGCCCTCTAGCACCCCGGAGACCTCGGTAGTTACGGAGTACCGCGATCCCACCACCACCCCGCAGGACACCCCGGACGAAGATACGGAAGAGGCCCCAGAACCGGTGACGGTGACAGAGACGGAGCCGCAGGAATCCAATCTGGAAGAAGCCCCGCGCACGACTCACCGCGAGGCACCCACGCGCCACTCGCCTACTCGCCAGGAACAGCCCCCGGCCGTACCAACGCAACAGAATCCGCAGGATACGCACGTTGAAACTACACCTGAGCTGGATACTCCAGTAAACTCGCAGGCTAATGAGCTCCCCGGAGACTTGGCCGATCTACTTACACAGGAGGGTGACTAAGCGATGGTCAATGACCGCTATCGGAGAGGCGAGATCATCGGCGCCGGTGGCATGTCTGAGGTCTATGCTGCCGAAGACACCGTCCTAGGCCGCCAAGTGGCGGTGAAGATGCTCCGACCGGAAATGGCGCGCGACGTCAACTTCCGCGAGCGTTTTTACCGCGAGGCCCAGAACTCGGGCAAGCTGAATCACCCCAATATCGTTGCGGTTTATGACACCGGTGAAACCGAGCTGGATGGCATGACCATCCCATATATCGTCATGGAGCGGGTCAACGGCCGCACCTTGCGCGATATCATTCGCGAGGATGGCGCTCTGTCCGCCCAAGAGGCCGCAGATATCCTCAAACCGGTAGCGGATGCACTACAAGCCTCGCACGAGGCCGGTATTATCCACCGCGATATCAAGCCGGCAAATATTATGCTCACCAACACCGGCCAGGTGAAGGTGATGGACTTCGGCATCGCCCGTGCCTTGGATGACTCCACCTCGGCGATGACGCAAACCTCCGCCGTTATCGGCACCGCCCAGTACCTTTCCCCGGAGCAGGCCCGCGGTAAGAACGCGGATGCCCGCTCCGATGTCTATGCGCTGGGCTGCGTGCTCTATGAGGCGCTCACTGGCCATACGCCTTTTGAGGGCGAAACCCCCTTTGCGGTTGCGTATCAGCATGTGCAGGAGGAGCCGACGCCGCCGTCGGAGCTCATTGCGGATCCCTCGCTGACTCCTACCCAGCGCGTCAATATCGATGCGGTAGTACTTACCGCTATGGCCAAGCACCCGGCGGATCGTTATCAGTCCGCTTGGGAGATGGCCGGCGATTTGGAACGCCTGCGCAATGGGCAGATCACCGCGGCGGCGCGCATGCACGTCAACGAGGAAGAAGACGAGCAGCCTACCGAAATGGTCGGTGCCGCCGCACCAGCTGCGGCCGCGCACCGCGCGCCAATCCAGTCCACCCGCCCCACCGAGGACGATGACAATCAGGGTGGCGGCTGGATGAAGTGGCTGGCAGCGTTCCTGGCCGCCCTCTTGGTGGCCATTGTGGGCTACTTTGCCTGGGATTTCTTCTCCTCCGAAAAGGAATCTGAGGATAAGCCACGCCAGACCCAATCGGCCCACGAGGACAAAATCACCGTGCCCGAGGTGGAAAACCGCCCGCGCAACGAGGTGGTTAAGGAACTGGAAGACATGGGTCTGCAGGTCACCGTCAATGAGGAGGCCAACCCGGATATTCCACGCAATAATGCCATCCGCATTAATCCGGCCCCAGGCTCCGAGCTGCAAAAGAATGCCTCGGTGACCCTGACCGTTTCCTCCGGCAAGGAGATTACGGACGTCCCGGATATCACCGGCATGACCTTGGACGAAGCCTCCCATGCCCTCGAAGAGGCAGGCTTGGCACTCAACTCCGATGTCTCGGAACAAAACGATGAAGCACCAGCCGGCCAAGTCATCAAGCAGGATCCGGCCGGCGGCACGCAGTTGTCCAAGGGATCAAAGGTACGGGTAACGGTTTCTAAGGGCGTCGAAAAGAAGCGCGTGCCCAATGTCGCCGGCATGGACGTCGAGGATGCCCAGAGCCGTCTCGAGTCGAATGACTTTGATGTAGACGTCCGCGAGGTGGATTCCTTGGAGCCGAAGGGCACGGTGCTGAGCGTCTCCAATCAGGGCGCGGAGCTGGAAAAGGGCAAGCCCGTTACCGTTGAGGTATCCAATGGCATGCTCTTTAAGGCCCCTGACCTGGTACGCAAGAATCAAGGCCAGGCCGAGGCCGCGTTGCGGGAGGCTGGCTGGACCGGCCAGTTCGTCGTCGGCGAGCCGGCACCTACCGGTGCCTTGGTGGATGCCAATAAGATTGGCTGGGCGTCTGTGAACCCGGGCGATACCGTGCGCAAGGATCAAAATATTGATATCCGCCTGTGGAACTTCGACCCCGCTGCACTTCTGCCGCAGCCATAACTGCTGGTATCCTAAGGCCTCAGTACGAACTTAGATAAGAACTTAAATCTAGAAAAGGTATCTTATGCCGAAGTCAAAGATTTCCCAGAGCTCCTCCGTCCCTACCTCGAGCTCTGCTACCAACCGCACGCCCGTCAAGATCAATTCTGAGGGCACCCCGAAGTGGTACGTCGCCATCATGCTGGGCCTTATGGTCATCGGCCTGCTGTGGCTTGTGGTCAATTATCTCGCTGGCGAGGACATCCCATTCATGGCGGAACTCGGCCCATGGAATTACGGCATCGGCTTCGGCCTGGCCATCATCGGCCTGCTAATGACCATGGGTTGGCGCTAAGCTAAACGCCACAGCCTATTCCCTCGCTCCCTACTTTTTGTAGGTGGCGAGGGTTTTTCATATCTAGGAGCCACATGTCTCGCCATATTCTTGCCGCTGGCCTCATCATTTCGGTGGCCTACGCGGCCGTGCACATCGCGTTTGCCGACGCCACCCTACTCACCGGCGCCGCTCCCCTCCGCCTTTCCGTGCGCAACTACCTAGGCGACGTCTTGGGCTCGGGCATGGTGTGGGGAATCTTTAGCTACCTCATGGGTAAGGAATTTCCGGGCCGGTGGCTCAAGGCACTCCTGGCCGGTACGGGAATCATCGTGATGATGCTGGCGGTGCACTACACCTTGCTGGTGGTCTTCGGCATGTATAACTGGCGCGAGGCATTCGAGTACAACGCCCAGTGGTTCTTCCTAGCGCTCATTTCTGGACCGGTACTGGGGCTAGCCGGCGCGGCCTCGGAACGGTTCCGCTGGTTCGATTACCTCGCCGTCCTTGGCTTCCTCCTCGAGCCTGTGGTTGCCGGGCTCGTCCCAGGCAGTTCCTACCTGCCCCGCACCACGACCATCCCTGGGTACTTCGCCGCCGCGACTCTCTGGCTCATCGGCGCGGGCTTCCTTATTTGGCAGCGCCGCCGTTCCACGCGCTAAGCGCTTCTTCGGCGGCCCACCACCCCGGCATACCGTGCACGCCAGCACCGGGAGCGGCCGAGCTAGAGGCCATGAAAACTCCCGGAGCCAGGCGGTGCGGATGGGCCGACAAGCGTGGTCGCAGGAGGGTTTGCAGCCCGGTCATGGCACCGCCAGCAATATCGCCGCCCACCAGGTTAGGATTCCATCGCTCTAGATCGGCCGGGCTCGTGGCGTGGGTGTCCAGGATGGTATCGCGAAATCCGGGGGCAAAGCGCTCGATCTGGGCGGCAATCAGCTCGGTGGCCTCGCCCGGATAGCGCTCTACATAGCCGTGCGGGACATGCGCATAGGTCCACAGCGTTTGCCCTCGGGAGGGGTCTGCCACGTATTGCTGGCAGGCCAATACCAAGGGGCGCTTAGGCATGCGCCGCTTGCCGACGTCCCCCTCAGCCCCACATATCTCCTCCAGCGTGCCTCCCACATGCACGCTGCCGGCCTGACCCACGCGCGGATCGGCCCACGGGACGGGTTCGCTGAGATGGAAGTCCACTTTGAAGACGGCGCTGCCATAGCGCCAGCGGGCCAGGCTCCGCCGAGTGCCGTCCCGCAGTTCCAGACCGCCCAGCCGCATTGTCTGGCGCGGGGTGAGGTTCAGGATGGTCGCATCGGCCGGAGGCAGCTCCCGCAGATCGGTGACCTCGCATCCGGTGTGAAGGCGGGCGTGGTGGGAGCGCAGGAGGTTAAGGAGGGCGTCGATAAGAGCGCCGGTGCCACCCTCCACCACGGGCCAGCCGCGGGTCATGCCCAGCCCGCCAAAGAGCAGGCCGAACGCCGAGGTAAAAGGCGTAGTGGGCGAGGTGATCGCGTGTACCGCGCTGCCCGCAAAGAGGGCGCGTGCCTGGGGCGTGCGGAAGGCCGCGCGCGCCAAGCTGCTGGCGGGCAAAACTCCAGCCGCGCCAAACTGCGCCAAGCGCACAGGGCGATCTGGCCAGCGCACCAGCGGGGTAAGCGCGTTGTCCACATGCTCATCGATGTGACGGACGATGTGCCCGTGCAACCGCCTCCACGCCTGGGCATCGGCTCCCAACTCCGCCGCCGTGTCCGCCAAAGTACCGTGCAGGATCCCGGCCGGCGCGCCTTCGAGCGGATGAGCCATGGGATAAGGAGCATTGCGCCACCGCACACCGTAGGCATCCAAGTTCAGGGCGCGAAAGGCCGAGCTCGCTATGCCAAAGGGGTGCCCGGCCGCGCCGAGATCCACAATCGTGCCCGGGAAAATCTCCGCGGAGGATGCCGCCGCACCACCGGCCCGGCCGGCGCGCTCGTAGATATCCACCCGCCATCCGGCCATAGCCAGCCGAGCCGCGGCCGTGAGCCCATTCGGGCCTGCGCCGACGATCACAGCGCGAGGTTGATAATCCACAATGCTCCTTATGCAGGTCAATGCCCAAATTTATCAGTCTTGTTAACACAATGGGTAGAAAGTTATCCACAGGCTGTGGAGAAAACCTGTGAAATGTGAATTTCACACAATTATTAACACCCTGTGGATAACTGTTTTCACGGGCTTCCACAAGCTGATTTTCGCGCTTTCACACGGCCCAGACCAGCGTGATCAGGAAAAACTCCGGAAAGACGTTCGGTAAATTACAAAAATGTAGTTATCCACAGTGTGGATAACCATTGTGGAATTCTTTCGCACACGCTTTCCGGTGATCAAATTCCACAGTTATCCCCAAAGCCCAGCTTGATGGGCTAATAGTGCGAGGACTACCGCGGCCACCGCAGCAACGCCGCCCCAGCGGAGGGCGGGGCTTTTTCGATAGAGGAAAAGGCTCAACACGATGCCTGTGCACAACCCGCCAAGATGTCCCCACAGGGATACGCCATCGGCTAGAAAGGTATAGGCCACATTCGCCAGAACGAGGGCAATGGGCGCGCGGAGATCGAGCCCGCGCTGGCGGTAAGCACCCACCAGCATGGCCATGAGCGCGAAGAGCGCACCCGAGGCGCCGACGGTGGGGGTCTCAAAGTCGAATGTCAGGATCATGGCGGACGCGCCGAGGCAAGAAATGAGGTAGGCGGCGAGGTACAGCGCAGTGCCAAGCGCCCGCTCCACTTCCCTGCCTATGAGCAAGAGCATGACCATATTCACCGCCAAGTGGCCCGCGTCTAGGTGCATAAACTCCGAAGACAGCGCAGCCTGAGGGCGGAAGGGATAATCCGGTCCCCACAGGCCCCAATCCGCTGCGAGCGGGGAATCATAGAAGGTGGTTCCTAGCGTGCGGGCCTGCACCGCGGTAATAAGCCAAGCAATGATGCAGACGGCGGCGATGAGCGCGGTCGCCGGGGTGGTGCGGACATAGTTTCTCACCATGGTCATGAAGTTGTCAGTCCTTGGGGCGGGTCTAGTGGTAGATAGCTCGGGGTAAAACTGCAACGAGCCCGCCGCCGCATGGATAATGCGGTGACGGGCCCGAGGGAAAAGGCGATTACGCGATATCGATGGACTCGATAACAACGTCCTCGTGCGGACGGTCCATGCGGTCGGTATCAACCTTGGCGATCTTGGACACAACCTCCTGGGAGGCGGCATCGGTAACCTCACCAAAGATGGTGTGGTGGTTGTTCAGGTGCGGGGTCGGCGCCACGGTGATGAAGAACTGGGAGCCGTTGGTGCCTGGGCCAGCATTGGCCATGGCCAGCAGGAATGGGCGGTCGAACTGCAGCTCCGGGTGGAACTCGTCCTGGAACTGGTAGCCCGGGCCACCGCGGCCGGTGCCGGTTGGGTCGCCGCCCTGGATCATGAAGTTCTCGATGATGCGGTGGAAGATTGCGCCGTCATAGAACGGGCCGGACTGCTCGCCCTTTGCGTTCTGGGTGGAGTAGTCCTTCTCGCCCTTGGCTAGGCCAATGAAGTTTTCAACGGTTACCGGTGCGTGGTTACCGAAGAGATCGATAACAATGTCACCGTAGTTGGTATGCATCGTTGCAGTTGCGGTCTTCTGAGTCATGCCAGCCATTGTAAAGAATTTAACGCGCGCCTGCCGTACATGACATAACGCTGTCAGCGATCGCGCTAGCCTGAAGGCATGATTCGCGCGCTACTTTTCGATCTGGATGACACCTTGCTCGACCACACCGGCGCGGCCCGGGACGCAGTGGATCAGTGGTGCCGCGAACTCGGCCTGCCCGAGGGCCAGCATGCGCGGTTCGCGGCCATTGAACGAAAGTGGTTTCAAGCCTATGAGCGCGGCGAGGTCTCCCACCACGGCCAGCGGGCGGCGCGCTGCCGCGAATTCCTCGGCCGGGAGATGAGCGATGCCGAGGCGCTGGCCGCTTATGACGGCTATCTTTCCGCCTACCGGGAGCAATGGCGCGCCTTTGCGACGCCCTACCCACCCTCACCTGGGCCCTCGAGTCCGGCTTCCAGGTGGGTGTGCTCACCAACGGCGAGCGCGAAATGCAGCAGGCCAAGCTAGAAGCTACGGGCCTTGCGCTTGCCGACGTCCACCTCGTCCCCACCGTCGACCTCGGCTGCCCCAAACCGCAGCGCGAGGCCTACCTCGCCGCCTGCGATCAGCTGGGTGCGGCCCCCGCGGACACGCTCATGGTGGGCGATTCCCTAGCAAACGATGTGCAGGGCGCATGCACGGCGGGACTCCACGCGCTCCACCTCGACCGTGCGGGCGATGGGGATCTGCGCTCGCTTAGCGCGTTGACAGAGGTTCTCCCCCGAAAAGCCAGCTGACCACGATGGCGCCCGGATCGATTACTCCCTTGCTGCGATCTCCCAGGTAGGAAGCGCGACCCTTCTTCGCGGCGAGGTCCTCGGTATCAAGGGCGCCAGCATGGGCGGCGTCGAAAAGGGCCTGCAAAGTCTCCGCGTCCGGATCCTTCGCCCCCAGTTCGCGGGCCTTTTCGGCGGCCGGGATGAGGGCATCGAGCATGGTGCGATCGCCGCGCTTCGCGCCACCAAGCTCGTGGATGAGGTCGGCCGCATCATTGAGCCCATCCGCCAGCGTCTCCGCGCGGGCCAATTCATTAAAGAGCGTGCCGAAGACGGCGCCGGAGGTACCACCGGCGAGGACGAGCAGGCGCTTGGCCAGCCCGGTGAAGATTTCAGTATCCGTGCCGCGCAGGGGAAGCTCGATGCCACCAAAGGCCGCCTCCATGTTCTGGCCAAAGTCGCCGTCGCCGGCCTTGCGATCCAACTCAGTAAGTGACTCGAAGGAGGCTTGAAGGCGCTCCACAAAGGCGGTGAGCCACTGATTCTCCTCACCCTCGGTGGGCAGCTCATCCTGGAAGGTGATGGTGGCCGGTTCCACCGCCTTGGCACCGCCCAGGGTGTGTGGCCAGGCTGGGGCACCTGTGGGGGCGTCGATAAGCTCGAGCAGCTCCTCATCTGCCTTGAGCAGTGTAAAAGAAGCGCCGTGCATATTGACCGCGGTGACGTAGGAGCCCACCAGGGACCGGGCGACGGTGACGCCGCGCTGGGCCAGCTGCGCGGAGGCCTCGCCAAAGAGCAGGCTCAGCTCCAGCGGGGTGGTGCCGCCGAGGCCATTGACCAGGCACACCACCTCATCGCCGTGGCCCAGCTCAAGGGCGGGCGCGATCTTATCCAGGACCTGGTTCACAATGGCGCTCGCACTATCTACCTGCTCGGTGTGCGTGCCCGGCTCGCCGTGAATGCCCACGCCCACCTCCATCTGGCCGGCTTCCAGATCGAAGGTTTCGCGGCCGGTGGTCGGCATGAAGCCGGCGCCCAGCGCCACGGACATGCTGCGGGAATTCTCTGCGGCACGCTTGCCCAACTCAGCGACCGTGTCCACATCATCGCCGCGGTAGGCGGCGGCGCCTGCGACCTTTTCCACCAGGATGGTCGCGCCCGTGCCGCGGCGGCCGGGGCCGTCCTCGTTGCCATCGGTGGCAATATCATCGGCCACCAGTACCGTGCGGGTGTCTACCGCCTCGGCGGCGTTGCGAGCGACGGTAAAGTTCATGACGTCTCCGGTGTAGTTCTTCACCACGTGGACTACTCCCCTGCCCTGGTCAGCCCATTGGGTGGCCTCGCTGACCTGGACCGCGTTCGGGGAGGTAAAGAGCAGTCCCGGGCAGGCCGCTGCGAGCATGCCCTGGCCGACGAACCCGGCATGCATCGGTTCGTGACCGGAACCGCCACCGGAAATCACCGCCACTGCTGGATCACCGTCTGCGGTGCGCAGTGGCGTGGTGCGGCCGATGAATCCGACGTCGTGCCAGCGAGCATCGGGGTGGTTGGCGATGAGCCCAGCAAGGGCATCAGAAAGGAAGGTGTCTTGGTTATTGCGGAATGCGGAGTGGTTCATACCCCCACGCTAGTGATGTTCCTAACCTAGAAGCTAGAACGAGAAAAGAAACATACCGGTTCCATTCTGACACCCAGCTGATTCGCAGGTACTTCGCAATGTGCGGAGGATACTAAAAGAACTACTAAGAAAGGATCCGCACATGGATTTCTTGTCCTCCCTCCACAACCTCATGGACGCGGGCTCGCTGCTCCAGAGTTTCGGACCTTATATCCTCCTCGGCGTCGCCGTCGTCATCTTCATCGAATCCGGCGTGCTTTTCCCATTCCTCCCGGGTGATTCACTGCTCGTAACCGCGGCCATCCTGCGCCACGAACTCGACATCAATGCCTGGCTGCTCTTTGTCGTGGCCGCGGTGGCCGCCTTTGCCGGCGACCAGGTGGGCTTCTACTTGGGCCGCCGCTTTGGCCGCAAGCTCTTCAAGGACGATGCCCGCGTCCTACGCACTGAGCACCTCGATAGCGCGGAAGACTTCTTCCAACGCCACGGCCCGGTGGCCCTGGTATTAGGCCGCTTCGTTCCAATCGTGCGCACTTTCGTCCCCTTCGCCGCCGGCACTGCAGAAATGGGCTACTCCTCCTTCTTGCGCTGGAATATCCTCGGCGGCATCGGTTGGGTAGGTTCCATGCTGCTGGTCGGCGTGCTTTTGGGCGGCATCCCGGGCATCGCTCACTCCATCGACATCATTATGCTCATCGTCGTAGCAATTTCCGTGCTGCCGATGATCATCGGCTGGATCAACAAGCGCCGCAAGGCACAGCGCGAAATCCCGGCCAAATAAGAACTTTTATTCTTTACCCGGCCGGGATTGCGGTGCGATTAGGGAGGATTTAGAGGGACTCGCGCACCTCATCGCGAGCCAGCACCATATTGCGCAGGGAAGCCTCGGTTTCCTCGTAGCCGCGGGTTTTCAGGCCACAGTCCGGGTTGACCCACAGGCGCTCGACCGGCACGTGCTTGAGCGCGGCGCGAATGAGCTCGGCCATCTCCGCGACGGAAGGCACGCGCGGGGAGTGAATATCGTAGATGCCCGGGCCGATCTCGGAGTGGAAGGTCTCGTCGATATCCTCCAGCAGCTCCATGCGGGAGCGGGCCGCCTCGATAGAGGTGACATCGGCATCCAAACCGGCAACGGCATCAATGATTTGGCCGAACTCGGAGTAGCACAGGTGGGTGTGGATCTGGGTGGTCGGCTTGGCCTCGAGGGCTACCAGGCGGAAGGAACGCACGGCCCAGTCCAGGTACGCCTTGCGGTCTTCCTCACGCAGCGGCAACAACTCGCGCAGGGCGGGCTCGTCGATCTGGATGATGTCGATGCCGGCCTCTTCCAGGTCATGCACCTCATCTGCCAGCGCGACGCCGAGCTGGTCCGCGGAAACGGACTGGTGTACGTCATCACGGACGAAGGACCAGGCCAGGATGGTCACCGGGCCGGTGAGCATGCCCTTGACGTGGTGCTCCGAGAGCGACTGGGCGTACTTGGACCACTCGGTGGTCATCGCAGCCGGGCGGGAGATGTCACCAACCACGATTGGCGGACGGGTGCAGCGGGAGCCATAAGACTGGACCCAGCCGTTTTCGGTGGTGACGAAGCCATCGAGCAGCTCGGCAAAGTACTGGACCATGTCATTGCGCTCCGGCTCGCCGTGGACGAGGACGTCGAGGCCGAGGCGCTCTTGCAGCTCAATGACGGACTTGACCTCGTCCTTGAGGGCGGCGTTGTAGTCGGCGTCGGAAAGCTCGCCCTTGCGGTGCGCCGCACGCGCCTGGCGGATCTCCTTGGTCTGGGGGAAGGAGCCGATAGTGGTGGTTGGCAGCTGCGGCAGGCCGAGTTCCTTCTGCGCCTCGTTGCGCTCAGCAAAGGCGGGCTCGCGCTTGACCTCGCCGGCCGGCAGCTTCTCGATGCGCGCCTTCACCGCCGCGTTGTGGATGCGCTCGGATTCGGCACGGGTGCGCACTGCGCGGTCGCTGATGCTATAAGCCTCCGGTGCCTCCAGCGGGCCCTGGGAGAGGGCGACGACTTCCTTGACCTTCTCGTTGGCGAAGGAGAACCAGGTAGCGACGTCGGCCGGCAGCTTGGTTTCCGCCTCCACGGTGTGTGGCACGTGCTGCAGGGATACGGAGGTAGACACGGAAAGGGAATCGAGGCTGCCCTTCAGGTCTTCGTACTTGGAGCGCAGGTCACGCAGGTTGGCGGCCCAGACATTGCGGCCGTCGATAAGGCCGGCAACCACGTGGGACTTCAAGTTCTTCACGCGCTCGAGGTAGCCCTCGTCGAGTGCCAGAGTTCCTACGGAAAGGTCCACCTGGACGGCCTCTGGCTTGAGCTCCGCCAGAACGTCGAGGCCCTTGCGTGCAGAACCGTACGGGGTGGTGAGGTATACCTGCGGGCGGTTGTCCGCGGCCAAGATGATCTCATAGGCGCGCTTGGTATGGGCGGCCAGTTCCTCATCGTTGGCAACGGTCAGGTCTGCTACCAGGGCAGGCTCGGCGAGCTGTACCCACTTCACGCCGGATTTATTCAGCTCGGCTAGGACCTCCTGGTATGCCTTGACGGCATCATCCAGGCGGTCGAGCGGAGACTTGGTAGCACCCTCTGCCTGCTTAGACAGGGCCAGCAGAGTAACCGGGCCAACGAGGTATGGGCGCACGGTGTGGCCTGCCGCGCGGGCCTCTTCTACCAGCTTGATAACGCGCTGCGGATGCGCCTTGAAGTCCTGGTCATCGGCGATTTCCGGGACGATGTAGTGGTAGTTGGTATCGAACCACTTGGTCATCTCCAGCGGCGCGGTGTCCTTATTGCCGCGGGCCAAGGTGAACTCATCATCCAGGGTCTCGCCGGCCACGGCGCCAACGGTCAATGCGGTCTCGAGCACCTGGTCGTAGTAGGCGACGTCGGCAGGAATGGCGTAGTCCTCAGTAAGGCCCAGGTCGCTCAGGCGGTTATAAGTATCCAGGCGCAGGGAATGTGCGGCGGACTCGAAGGTTTCCGCATCGATGCGGCCGGCCCAGTAGGATTCCAGCGCGCGCTTGAGTTCGCGGTTGGCGCCGACGCGAGGGTAGCCCTCAATCGTCGCCTGGGGGAAGTTAGTGTTGGTCATTGTCTACTCCGATTCGAGATAACAGGTCTTGCGTAATGTCCGGGTTGTTGTGGGTATAGATATGGAGGCCGTCCGCGCCGCCGGCCACGATGGTGCGGGCCAATTGGGCGGTAAGCTCCATGCCGATTTCGTATTCCTCTTCTGGGGTTGTCGCTGCCGCGAGCTGAGTGCGCACCCTCTCAGGTACGGTCAGCCCGGACAGCTGCCCCATTCGCTCCAACCGGCGCAGGCTGGTCATGGGCATAATCCCCGGAATAAGGGGGATCTTCACCCCGGCTAGCTTGGCTTTTTGGGCGAAGCGGAGGAAGTCCTCGGCATCAAAGAAAAGCTGGGTGATGGCAAAGTCCGCGCCGAGGCGCTGCTTATTAAGCAGGACGTCGAAGTCTTCGTCCTCGTTCTTGGATTCGGCATGGCCGCTGGGGTAGCACGCCACGCTCACCGCGAGGCGGCCGGCGGCAAAGCGGGCAGCCTGATGGCTTTCCAGCTGGCGGATGAGGCGAACCAGCTCATCGGCATGTTGCAGGTAGTGCTCGGGCATGCCCCCTTCGGGGAGATCGCCGCGCAGGGCCAGCAGGCCGCGCACGCCGGCATCCACCAAGCGATTAATCCACCCGATGAGCTCGTCGCGCGTCCCGGCCGTGCAGGCCAGGTGCGCCAGGGGGCGCATAGAGGTGGTCTGCGAAATCTTCTCAATGAAGGCCGCGGTTCCCTCCAACCAACCGGAGCGCTGGGAACTGGTCACCGCGATGTAATCAGGGTGATAGCTTTCCAGGACTTCTAGTAAGCGGTCGATCTTGGCGGCATCGGCATCGTGGCGCGGCGGGATTACCTCAAAGGAAAGGGCAAGGCGCTCGGGCGCATGTGCTTCCTCTTCACTTTCATAGTCCAAGGGCGCGGAAGCCGAAAGTCGCGGGCTCATGGTCACCTCCTTTGCTGGTCGGCGTTGGTGTGTTGAGAAAAAACGTACCAAGCTGTTCAGTTAGCGCGGTAGCGATTGTTTAATGGTGATACCTTTGCAAGCCCGCAAACTGCGAGGTTAGCGAAAAATCAGGTGAATAATAATCGTCGATTCTGAACCAAGCGGTCTATTTCTAACGTGTACCCGCTGTACGCCACGACGCGAACGGTGGTACACCAACCACCACGTCACTATGCTGGGTGAAAGCGAATGGATAAATCTGAGTTAAGGAGTGTCCCACCCCATGAACCCCACCACACTGAACGTGGCCTTTAAGACCGCATCGAACCTGTGGAGCCAGTTCAATAACTACCGCGAGGAAAAGTCTCGCGAGGCCTACACCGCCCTGGAAGAGGCCGCACAGAAGATGGACGAGCGCGATAACGGCACCTTCGCCGAGCCGCGCCGTCAGGCAGGCGCCGTTACCCGCGCCGCACACTCCCGCCTCGAGCGCGCCCTGGAGGAGTTCAACGACTACCGCGAAGACGCAACCGAGCGCCTGAACGACGCCAAGGAAGAGGCCGCGAAGAAGGCTAAGAAGGCCCGCAAGCAAGCCAAGAAGGATTCTCAGAAGGCCCAGAAGAACCTCAAGAAGAAGTCCGCCAAGGTAGCCAAGAAGCAGAAGAAGAATAAGAAGTCCTCTAAGGGCTGGATCTTCGCCGGCATCATCGCCCTGCTGTCCGCTGCAGCCGGTGGTGCCTACTACTGGCTGCGCTCCAACAACAAGCCGTCCCAGACCCCGCCACGCGTGGACGACTTCCAGTCCGATTCCCACACCGCTCCGGAGTCCACCTTGGTCTACACCTCCACCAGCGAGAATGACACCCAGTCTGACCTCGTTGAAGAAGGTGCCGTACGCGATGAGGAGCTCCTCGGTTCCATCGATGAGCAGCTGGCCAAGCACCGCGAGGAAGAAGCAGCTCAGCCGGCCGATACCACCCGCGTTACCGATGACCACCAAAACGAGGGCAAGCACCGCCTGTAAACCGAGGAATAAATACGCTTACCACCCCGCCGTGGGGGTACGCGTAGCGTTGTCTAGATCTCATTTCTTTGCCTAAACAAAAATCTCTTGATTGAATTCCCACATTAGGGATCTTTCTACAAGGAGATGAACAATGAGCTTTGAGTCCCTCACCGTCAAGCTCAAAGACGGCTCAACGTACTACTTCCCGGCGGGTGCGGTGTCCAAAGACCCTTCCTCTCGTGTGGATAACCTGCGCTTCGCCATCGATAACGGAACCACCTTCCACTCCGTGGATGAGGCCGGCATCGAGCGCGAGTTCAACGGTCACGACGTCCGCAATTACCACCTAGCCTAAGCGTTAGCACAATCCCTTCCCTGCAGGTCACCGGCCTGTACAGAAGGGATTTTTCGCGTGCCCACCCCACGCTACGGCCCGCCGTCTATCGTGGATCTTATGGAACTTCGCGCAACCCAAGAATCTGACCGCACCTATCTCGCCCGCCTCAACTTCCTCACCGATACTTTCGGCGACGAGCACGGCGAGCTCTCCCCCGATTTTGCCGATGATTTTGCCTTCTACGTGGAAAATTGGGAGCCCAATCAAGGCGGCTTCATCGCCTGGCAGGAGTTCGTCCCGGCCGGGGGCGTGTGGCTCAACTGGGGCACGGAGGATAACCACGGCTTTGGCTTTGTCGAGCCCGCCATTCCGGAGCTCGCCATCGCGGTCGAGGCCCGCTATAAGGGCCAGGGCATTGCCACCGCGCTTATCGACGCCGCCATTTCCCTCGCCCAGACCCTGCGCGCCCCCGGCATCTCGCTAGCCGTCCACCCCGATAACCCCCGCGCCAAGGGTCTCTATGAGCACCTCGGATTCGAGCACGTGGGCAGCCACGCGGATCACTTTGTGATGGTCAAGCGCTTCTAAAGCGAACGCAGGCGGGCGTGAGTAACATAAATCGGCTCGTTATCCACGGCCGTCTTAAATTCCTCGGTCAGGCCAGCCATAACCGCCTCGCGCGCCTCTTCGCGGGTGCTGTGAAAGCTCACGACCTCGCCATCCACCGCGGACTCGCCGCGCTTGCGCACTACAACGAATTCCGCGCCCCCCGGCGCCGTAACTTCCTTGTCTGCGGAGGTAAAGGGATCACTGTAGCGAGCGTTGGCGGTCATGGTCGGTCTCCTGGTGGTATCGCGGGACAGTAATGATTCCCCATTCACTGTACTGAAAGTTCTCCCCCGCGACCTTGCATACTTCCACCCTCTTCTTTCGCTGTTCACGATTTTCGTCCATCTAAACCGGCACAACCGTCGACGGAAACCACGGTTTGTATGGACGAAAATCGCTAAATCAACCCCCTGAACCCCACCACGTAGAAAAGTCCGGCCCCTCCGAAGAGGAAGCCGGACTACATGCTGTGGAGCATAGGAGAATCGAACTCCTGACCTTCTGCTTGCAAAGCAGATGCTCTACCAATTGAGCTAATGCCCCAGTGCCTAGATACCTTACTACCGCAGCCGAAGTAACTACAAACCACGCTCAACCTGAACCGCTCAAATCACTTTGGCCACTTTAGGCATGTCCTATCACTTCCTTAACACGCAGGCGCTAGGGTCATGGGCACATCGTGTCCACTTTCCCTCATCTTTAGGAAAACCATGCGTCGCATTCTCACCTCCGCCCTCACCGTGCTCGTCGCCGCTGCCGTTCCAGCGGCCGCTAACGCACAGTTGCCGCAGATTCCACAGCTGCCTGTGTCCTCCAGCTCGAATTTCCAAGACGAAATCAACCATCGCATCGATGACGCCCGCGCACAGGTCGAGGACATCACCTCCAAGGCCTTCCCGCAGAAAGCTCCTAATCAAAAGGCACCTACCCCAGCGAAGAAGACAGAGCCGCGCAACAGTGGTGGCGTCGACTGTGCCAATTGCGTAGCTATCACCTACGACGACGGCCCAGGTGCCGAGACCAACCGCCTGCTGGACAAACTCAAGGCCAAGAACGCGCACGCAAGCTTCATGGTGATCGCCCCCAGTGCTGAGCAGCACCCCGAGCTCCTCAAACGCATGAAGGCCGAGGGCCACACCATTGGCAACCACACCAAGAGCCACCGCCAACTCAACACCCTGCCTTATGACCAGGTATCCCGGGAAATCGACGCCGGCAACGCCGCTATTAAGAAGGCCACCGACCAAAGCACGCGCTGGGTACGTCCGCCTTACGGCGCTACCAACGCCACCGTGGATCAGGTAACCCGCGATAAAGGCGTCTCCCAGGCGCTCTGGGACGTCGACACCGTGGATTGGAAAGACCGCAACTCTGAGCACGTCTGTTCCTCGGCCGTGCAGGGTGCCCGCGCCGGTTCCATTGTCTTGATGCACGATATCCACCCCACCACCGTGGACGCTGCCGATTGCGTTATCGATGGCCTACGCGCCAAGGGCCTCGAGCCTGTGAGCCTGGATCGCCTCCTGCGCACCCCTGTGCCGGGTAAGCGCTACTATGCTCGTGGTTAATGATTGATTTTGCCCTGCCTGCCGACGCCGTCGCTCCCCAACTCCTTGGCTGCACCCTCACCCATGCCGGGGTGAGCATCCGCCTCACTGAGGTCGAGGCTTACCTAGGTGCCGAGGATTCCGCGGCACACACCTTCAATGGCAAAACCCCGCGTAATGCGGCCATGTTCGGTCCGCCGGGCAGGTTCTACGTCTATATTTCTTACGGCATCCACCGCAACGTCAATATCGTCTGTGCCCCTGAAGGCACTGGCCAGGGCTGTCTGCTGCGTGGCGGTGAAATCATCGAGGGCGCCGACACCGCCTTCGCCCGCCGTGGCACCTCTGATTTTCATAACCTCGCCCGCGGACCGGGAAACCTCGGCAAGGCCCTCGGCTTCACGCTCGAAGACAACCACCAACCAATACAGATTGTCGAGCGAACCACCGAACCAGAATGGGTGTGCGGACCGCGTATCGGTATCTCCAAAAACAAGGAAGCGGCCCTACGGTTTTGGATCCCCTTCGATAAAACCGTCTCGGGCCGCCGCGGCTATCCCAAGAAATAGCCCTGCTCGTTTCGCTACTTAATAGCGCCCGCCGTAGCGCTCATCATTTTCGATGGCCTTAATGATCCGCTGATTAATCTGCAGCATCTGGCGGATCTGCGTACGCGTGAGGCTATCCATTACGGACTTGCGCGCCTGCTTAGCGTGCCCTGGAGCAGTCTCAACTACCTTGTCCCAGCCGCTATCCGTCAGCTGTGCCATGGTGGTGCGTCCATCAGTCGGGCACGGCTGGCGCACAACCCACCCCTGCTTTTCTAGGCGCGTCACAACCTGGCTCAACCGGGACAAAGAACCATTGGCAGTAATCGCTAGGTCACGCATACGCATTTCGCGATTCTCCGCTTCAGAAAGCCGCGAGAGCACTGTGTACTCAAAAAAGCTCAGACCTGCATCATCACGCAGCTGAGCATCCAAAATATTGGTTAAGCGAATATTTACGCTCATTAGCGACATAAATGATGCCAGTTCTTCATCATTTAGCCAGTAGTCATCGCGCTCAGTCATGGGACTTATTGTATCAATTTGGCTTTAATTCTAAAGTGACTCGTCACTGTCCTAAACTCCAAGGCCTTAGTGCCCAGAGGACGGATCGATCGGTCGCTGCCCTCTCGGCAGCTTCTCCACCACCAAACGGTAGGAATCCGTCACCAACTCCTCTATCAACTGTTGGTGCAGCTCTGCGTGTGGATAGACAGAAACCTAGTGCTTCTTATTCATGTGATACCCCGGCGCAATGAACGGGTATTGCTGCCGTAGAGCCTGTCCGTCTTCCGGGTCGGCCTTAACAATCATTTGTTCTTGGCCCGTAACCGCGGTCAACAACAAGAAAACCTTGCCGCGTACTTTGAATACTTCCCAATCGGGCCCGAAAGGACGCTGCGCCTGTGAACCGAGCATCTCTCCGGCGCGTTGGCGGGCGACTGCGTAGATACCACTACCGTCCATCATCGGCTCCCTCTTCGAGACTGGCTTAGTGCTGTCTTCAACGATATCGTCCATCCAAACCTCGGTTTTCGTCGACGGTTTTGCCCGTTTATATGGACGAAAATGGTGATCCGAGTGGAGCGCTCGCCATTGTGTCACTTCTCAGAGCTCTTGGGAACTACCGCGGAAATAAAAAATGTCCGGCCCCTCCGAAGAGGAAGCCGGACTTCATGCTGTGGAGCATAGGAGAATCGAACTCCTGACCTTCTGCTTGCAAAGCAGATGCTCTACCAATTGAGCTAATGCCCCATTGTTCCGTGGTGGGCCTAGCTGGAATCGAACCAGCGACCTCATCGTTATCAGCGATGCGCTCTAACCGACTGAGCTATAGGCCCTTGTGCGGAACGAGAATTAACTCTACATACTATCCCCGGATTTACACAAATCGCCTGCTCAACAGATATTTCTTGCAACTCAAAAGCGGGGAAAGATTCGCACGGAAGAAAGAAAATGCCGGCACCCGAAGATACCGGCATCTTCAAACGCAAGAGAGGCGCTAGCGGTTGTCTAGGTCGACCCGCAGGCCGCCAAAGACGTCCACGATGGCGTTGTAAATAACCGCCATCAGTGGTGCCAGCAACGTAAGGAGAACGGCGAAAATAACGCCGATGAGCGCGGAGGCGGAGATAATGACACCGAAGGTGACCTCGAATCCGCCGCCCACGCCGCCGACGAGGCTATTGAGCGATTCCCAGATGCCCACCTGGTTCAGGCCGATGTAGAGCAGGCATACGGCCAGCATCCAGGCAATGAGTCCGACGAGTGACAAGGCCAGACCAACGCGGAACGCGGAGGTGGGCGAGATTCGCGTAATCGTTACGTCTCGTCGTGCCATTAATTACTCCTCATCCTTGGAAGCATCGCCAGCCTTGTGCTCCTGCTGGACCTCATCCACGGTCTTTTCGCCCTTGGCTACAGCCTGAGCGTCTTCCTCACCATCTTCTTCGACGTTGCGGTCGATGGCAAGCAGTTCGACGTCGTCGGCTAGGTTCACCAAGCGCACACCCATGGTCGCACGGGAGGATGGACGAATCTGGTCCACCTCGGTGCGGATGACGCCGCCGGCGGAGGTGATGGCGAAGATCTCGTCATCCTCATCGACGGAGATGGCGCCGATGAGCTTACCGCGCTTCGGGGTGTACTTGAAGGTCATAACACCCAAGCCACCGCGGCCTTGCGGGGTGTATTCCTCAATGGCGGTGCGCTTGCCGTAGCCGCCAGAAGTGGCTACCAAAAGGAACTCGCCATCGTGTACCACGGACATGGATAGCAGCTGGTCATCGCCGCGGAAGCGCATGCCCTTCACACCGGCGGTAGCGCGGCCCATGGGGCGCAGCTGGTCGTCGTCGGCAGTAAAGCGGATAGCTTGGCCCTGCTCGGAGGTAAGCAGGATGTCATCGCCCTCGGAGACGAGCTGTGCGCCGATGAGCGCATCGCCCTCGTTGAGGTTGATGGCGATAAGGCCAGCGGAACGCGCGGACTCATAATCGGTCAGGCGGGACTTCTTCACGCGGCCCTGCTGGGTGGCGAGGACCAGGTAAGGAGCGTCCTCGTAGGACTGAATCTGGATGACCTGCGCAATCTTTTCTTCCGGCTGGAATTCCAGCAGGTTAGCTACGTGCTGGCCGCGTGCGGCGCGACCGCCCTCTGGCAGTTCATAGGCCTTGAGGCGGTAAACACGGCCGAAGTTGGTAAAGAACAAGATCCAGTCGTGCGTGGAGCAGACGAAGAAGTTCTTCACAATATCGTCCTGCTTGAGCTCAGCGCCGCGCACGCCCTTGCCGCCGCGCTTTTGCGCCTTATAGGAATCCACCTTGGTGCGCTTAGCGTAGCCGGTAGAGGTAATGGTGACCACGACGTTCTCGCGGGCGATGAGGTCTTCATCGGTGACATCGCCGGTCGCCGGAATAATTTCGGTGCGGCGTTCATCGCCATACTTATCGACGATCTCGGCCAGCTCATCGTGGACAATCTGGCGCTGGCGCTCCTCGCGGGCGAGGATATCCTTCAGGTCGGCGATTTCGCGCTCGATCTCGGCCAACTCGTCGATGATCTTCTGGCGCTCCAGTGCAGCCAGCTTGCGCAGCTGCATGGCTAGGATGGCATCGGCCTGGATATCGTCGACGTCGAGAAGCTCCTTCAAGCCTTCGCGCGCCTCGTCCACGGTGGGCGAACGGCGGATAAGGGCGATGACCTCATCCAGCATGTCCAGGGCCTTGACCAAACCGCGCAAGATGTGGGCGCGCTTCTCGGCCTCGTTCAAGCGGTACTGGGTACGGCGAACGATGACCTCGATCTGGTGCTCCACGTAGTAGCGCAGCATCTGATCCAGGCGGAGGGTGCGCGGCACACCGTCAACAATGGAGAGCATGTTGGCACCGAAGGAAGTCTGCAGCTGGGAGTGCTTGTAGAGGTTATTGAGCACCACGCGAGCCACGGCATCGCGCTTAAGGGTGACCACGATGCGCATGCCCACGCGGTCGGAGGACTCATCCTCGATCTTGGAGATGCCCGCGATCTTGCCGCTGGCCACGGACTCCGCGATATTGGAGATGAGGTTATCCGGGTTGACCTGGAACGGCAGCTCGGTAATCACAATGGTCTGGCGGGATCCAGACTCCTCAATGGAGGTCACACCGCGCATGCGGATGGAGCCGCGGCCGGTGGTGTAGGCGTCCTTGATACCCTGATCGCCCACAATGAGGCCGGCGGTGGGGAAATCCGGGCCCTTGACGCGTTCCATGCAGGCTTCCAACGCAGCCTCTTCATCGGCGTCTGGGTTATCCAGCATCCAGTAGATGGCCTCGGCCAGCTCGTTGAGGTTATGCGGCGGAATATTGGTGGCCATACCCACGGCAATGCCGCCAGAACCGTTCATGAGCAGGTTCGGAACGCGGGATGGCAGGACGTCTGGCTCGCTGGTCTTGCCATCGTAGTTGGGCGAGAAGTCCACGGTGTTCTCGCGGATATCGCGCACCATCTCCATGGCCAGCGGGGTGAGCTTACACTCCGTATAACGCATTGCTGCCGGGCCATCGTTACCGCGGGAGCCGAAGTTACCCTGACCATCTACCAGCGGATAACGCATGTTCCAGGACTGGGCCAGACGCACCAAGGTGGCATAGATGGCGAAGTCACCGTGCGGGTGGAACTGACCCATGGTGTCCGAGACCGGACGGGCGGACTTCACGTAGCCGCGCTCCGGGCGGTAACCGGAATCGAACATCGCGTAGAGGATACGGCGGTGCACCGGCTTCAGGCCATCGCGCACCTCCGGCAGGGCACGACCGACGATGACGGACATGGCGTAGTCGATGTAGCTCGACTCCATCTCCTCATTAATGTCAATGGGAAATATGCGATCAAAAAGATCGTCGTTATTGTCACTCATAACCCCAAATTCTACTCTCTAGAGCCTTTCAGAACTCGAATTGCCGCACGGATGGTATCACCGTGGTATCACTGAGGCATGGCGATGACATTGCGACTTACGGACGAACAGGATCATGCGCTCACGCTGCTGGCCTCCGCGCAGGGCACCTCCAAGCACGAGGCGGTGGTGCGCGCCATCGTTGCGGCCGCAGCCCGCACGCTTGCCGACGCCCACGTGCAGTCCACCGCCCGCGCCCTCCTCCCCGGCCGCGCTGAGCTGGAGGCGGAAATCCGCCGTGCCCGGCCCGCACAGTCCTAGGCAAGCATGACTACTGAACAGCTCTACCTCTTGGCCCGCGAATTTTGCGCTCGTTTTAACGTCCGCATCACCAACTTCGCCGCCTTGGCGGCCGCGGCGGCGGCCAGCACCGCCAAGGTGGAGGGAATAGCCATTCATGACAACCACCGCGATGCCGCCCGCGCCATGGCGGAGGTATTAGCCCGCGTGCCAGCGCTTAACGGGTATAACGCAGAGTTCGCAAAGTTCAGCGCGCGCGTCTACCTTAGTGTTAAAGAAGCTACCTAAGTTACTGGGGATAGTGACCCAAGAAAGGAACTACCACCATGTCCCGCTTCAAGAAGATTGCCGCCTCGAGCCTGACCACCGTGGCGCTAGCTGCCACCGCCGTCACTGCTCCTACCGCCACCGCCGCTGATGCCGATTCCTGGCAGGACAACGTAAATCCAAACTTTGAACAGGGCGAGGCCGGTGGTTCCTCTACCGGTTCTTCCCAGCTGGATCTCACCTTGATTATCACCGCCGCGGCCGTGGGCGTCACCGCGCTGGCCAGCGCTGTGGCGCTGTACTCCCCTAACGTGGATCTGGAGAAGGCTGCACGCGATGCCGGCCTGGGCCAGATTGCTGATCAGATTGCTGCCATTCAGGCCAGCCTCCCCGGCCTGCCGGGCCAGCCCGCCTAACTCGCGTAAGGTGGTGCAGCATGGCACATCTTTCTGAACTTATGTCAGGTCCGCAGCGCACTGCGGTGATTAGCGATTGCGGCGAGCTGGTTGAGGGGGTCGTCGCCAAGCAATCGGGCATTACCGGCATGGCGCTCAAGGGCGCCGTCGCCGCCGCGAAGAAGGTCGACCCCGCCATCATCACCAAGGCCCTGGGCCGCGTGCTGCCGGATGTCCTTAATACCCTGGATCCGCACTGGCAGGAATTTTCGGAAACCTCAGAGCAGGATTTCGGTTCCTTCCTCGAGCCCCGCAGCACCCAGGTGAGCGATTCCATCATGTCGGTGGCCGATAAGCACGCCGAGCAGATTAACTCCCCCGCGCTGTCTAAGCCGTATAACTCCTTGCGCGGCAAGGCCTCGAAATTCCTCACCCCTGCGGTGCCGGATTTCGGCCGCGTGCTGCAAAAACACATGTAGTTTCCGCGCGGTTGAACCTAGAACAAGCCGCAGAGTATAAGTGTGGAAGTGACTACTTCCGCAGCTAACCAAACCGAGTACCCCGCCGGCCAGGATCCCGCCCGCTGGCGGGTACTTATCGTTTTGCTCACGGCACTCTTCATGTCCCTGCTGAGCGTGTCGATCGTGAACGTAGCCCTGCCCTCGATTCAATCGGGCCTGGGAGCCTCTGAGTCTGATGTGCAATGGGTGCTCTCCGGCTATGCGCTCACCTTCGGCATTATCCTCGTGGCGGCCGGCCGCGCGGGAGATCTCGTCGGCCGCGGCGGCATTTTTCTAGCGGGCATCGCTATTTATTCCATCAGTGCTGCGGTCGCCGGCTTTGCCCCCAATGCGGAGGCACTCAACGCCGCCCGCTTTATCCAAGGCATAGGCGCTGGCCTACTCAATCCACAGGGCGTGGGCATGATCCAGCAGTACTTCCGCGGTCCGGAGCGCGCCCGCGCCTTCGGCTACTTTGGCTCCACGGTGGGCATCGCCGTGGCCATCGGACCGGTACTGGGCGGCCTGCTCATTCGCCTCGGCGGCGCGGACCTAGGCTGGCGGCTGACCATGCTGGTCAATTGCCCCGTCGGCCTTATTGCCATCATCTTAGGATTGCTGTGGTTTCCGCGGCCGCTGTTTTCCCGCGTGCGCGATGAAAATGGCAATAAGCTGGGCATCTTCAAGGCCCTCGCCACCCTAGATCCCATCGGTGCGGTGATTCTCGGCGCTGCGGTGTGGGCCATCCTCTTCCCCTTCATGGAATCGTCCGCCTCCCCGGCCGTGTGGTGGCTCCTGCTGCTGGGCGCCGTCCTCCTTGTGGGATGGGTGCTATGGGAACGCCGCCACAAGGCCACCGGCCATCCACCGATGGTGGATCTGACTATCTTTGCCACCCCGAGTTTTCGCAATGGCACCATCATCGCCACCTTGTGGTTTATGGGTATTACCAGCATTTGGGTGCTCGTGGCACTTTACTTCCAAAGCGGGCTCGGACACTCCGCCCTGGCTGCCGGCTCCGTAGGCATTCCGGCTGCCTTGTTGAGCTCCATATCCGCCACACTGGCCGGCCGATCCGTATCCGTCCACGGCCGCAAAGTCGTGGTGCTGGGCATGCTCGTGACCATCTCCGGCCTCATTGCCACCATTGCGCTTATCTGGGCCACTGAGCAATGGGGCGCTAGCGAATGGTGGATGGTCCTTTCACTGGCCTTTGTTGGCGGCGGGCAAGGCTCGGTCATCTCCCCCAACCAAACGCTCACCTTGGCGCATGTGCCACAGGCCTACGCCGGATCGTCCGGCGCCGTCCTTCAAACCGGCCAGCGCATCGGTACGGCCATTGGGCTTGCCGTTATTACGGCCATCGTTTTTGCCACCTTGCACGGCACGAGCGCGGACTGGCCGCTGTCCATCATTGCCGGCTTCGGCGTCATCCTCGCCATGTGCCTCGCTTCCCTAGGATTCGCCATAGCGGATCAGCGCAGCTCCCAGGCCTAGGCCCGGCGCTTTCCGACGCCACAATTAAAGCCCACCGCGGTAATTCCACGGTGGGCTTCATGCTGCGCTTCTAGATATCCAGGAAGCGGACGTCCTTCGCGCGGCGGGTAATGAAGGAGCGGCGAGCCGAGACATCATCACCCATGAGGATGGAGAAGAGCTCATCGGCGCGCTGCGCGTCTTCCAAGTCCACACGGCGCAGGATGCGGGTGCTCGGGTCAAGTGTGGTCTCCCACAGCTCGGCGGCGTTCATCTCGCCCAGACCCTTGTAGCGCTGGATGCCGTCATCCTTGTTGATCTTGCGGTTTTGCTCCAGGCCCTCGGCCAGCAGCTTATCGCGCTCGGCGTCGGAAAAAGCATAGCCCGGAGTACCCTTAGACCACTTGAGCTTGTACAGCGGCGGGTTAGCCAAGAACACGTGGCCGTCCTCAACCAACTGCGGCATGAAGCGGAAAAGCAAGGTCAGAAGCAGCGTAGCAATGTGCTGACCGTCAACGTCGGCATCGGCCATGAGCACGATCTTGTCGTAGCGCAGCTTCTTGATATCGAATTCCTCGTGGATGCCGGTACCCAGCGCGGTAATAATCGCCTGGACCTCGGCATTCTTGAGGACCTTATCCATGCGGGCCTTCTCCACGTTCAGGATCTTGCCGCGCAGCGGCAGGATGGCCTGGAACATGGAATCGCGGCCGCCCTTAGCGGAGCCACCTGCGGAGTCACCCTCCACGATGTAGAGCTCAGAAATCTTCGGATCCTTCGAGCGGCAATCCGCGAGCTTGCCTGGCAGGCCGCCGAGGTCGGTGGCGGACTTGCGGCGCACCATCTCGCGAGCCTTGCGGGCAGCCATGCGAGCATGCGCGGAGGAAACAGCCTTATTGATAATGGCCTTAGCCTCTGCCGGGTTGGCATCGAACCAGTCATTGACGTGCTCGTTGACCGCGCGCTGGACAAAGCCCTTGATCTCGGAATTACCCAACTTGGTCTTGGTCTGGCCCTCGAACTGCGGATCGCCCACCTTGACGGAAATGACGGCCGCCAAGCCTTCGCGGCAGTCATCGCCGGAGAGGTTACCGTCCTTTTCCTTGAGGAGCTTATGCTCCTTGGCATAGCGGTTCATCAGGGAGGTCAAAGCCGCACGGAAGCCCTCTTCGTGCGTGCCGCCCTCGTGGGTGTTGATGGTATTGGCAAAGGTGTGAACGGACTGCTTATAGCCCTGGTTCCACTGCAGCGCTACCTCTACCTCGTGATCCTCGCCCTTCGCATCGAAGGAAACGATGGTCGGGTGGATCGCGGTCTTGGACTTATTGAGGTACTTGACGTAGTCGGTCAAGCCTTCCGGGTAGTGGAAGGTTACCTTCTTGCGGCGCTTCTTATCCGCCGCAGCGTCCCTCGCCTCGCCGGATTCTTCGTTGAAGGTATCGCCGGCGTCTGGGGCATCATCGAAGGAGGTTTCATCCGCGCTGGTCTCGCCGGATTCTGCATCGGCGATTTCCTCCAACTCGATCTGCTCTTCGGTGACGCGCTCGTCAATGAGCTCAATGCTCAGGCCCTTGTTCAGGAAGGCCATTTCCTGCAGGCGGCGCGAAATGGTGTCGTAATCGTACTCGGTAGTTTCAAAAACTTCCGGGTCCGCCCAAAAACGAATCTTGGTGCCCGTGCCGCGGGCATTGCCACCCTCCACCAGATCGTCCGGGATGGCGTTCTGGAAATTTTGGTACCAGTGCTTGCCGTCGCGCTTAATCTCCGCCTCCACGCGGGTAGAAAGCGCGTTCACCACGGAAATGCCGACACCGTGCAGGCCGCCGGAAACGGCGTAGGAGTCGGAGTCGAACTTACCTCCGGCGTGCAGCTGGGTCATGACTACCTGGACGGTAGGTGCGCCAGAGGCGTGCATTTCTACCGGGATGCCACGGCCATTATCGATGACCTCTACGCCGCCATCTTCCAGCAGCTTGACGGTTACTTTGTCGGCGTAGCCGGCCATGGCCTCATCGACGGAGTTATCAACGATCTCCCAAATGAGGTGGTGCAGGCCGCGCGAACCGGTCGAACCAATGTACATGCCGGGGCGCTTACGGACGGCCTCGAGGCCCTCCAGGATCGTAATTGACCCGGCATCATATGCGTGTTCTTCAGCCACGGATTCGTGCTCTCCTTTTGGCTATAGCTAATTCTAAGACCTTGACCATTCTACACGGATACCCCCTACTGAAAGACACCCCACACCCGTGAGAGATAGGAATCTGGGGCGCTCTGAGGTTATTTACATTGTGCAGGTCTGAGTAAACCTCAGCCTATTAGCCATATGTATCTTGTGATCCTTGCGGTTTGACCCACTGCCGCCCCTCATAATTGCGCCTTTGTTTCGGCCCGTGAATCCGCAGTTCCACAATGACATCGGGGCCTAGGCGGTCAGAGATTTTCCGCAGGATTTGGCGCTGCAGGTAGCGCAGCTCCGTTGCCCACGTGGAGTTATCGCAGGATACATAGACAATCTTGTCTTTAATCCGCTGCGGCTGCGTATGCGCGGCAATGCGCTCGCCCACCAGATGCTCCCAATTGCCCATCACCCAGCCATTAGCCAGATCATGCTCCCACCCACGATTGACCACCTCGCGGTTAATTTGGGATCCCAGGCTCGGCACGGCCAGCGTGCGCCGTTTCTTTCTGCCATCCGGACCCGTAGGCCAGCCGCGTTGGTAGCCCATATACCCCTGCTTTTGCGCCTTCTCCAGCGAGGGCACCGGCATCTTCGGTACCGGGCGGGTCAGCTTCGGCGGGTTTTTGGAGGTGGACCGAACCAGCTTGAAGTATTGGGTGACGGGATCGATGCGCTGCTTGCCGACGCCCCCTTGCTCCTCACTCATTCCCCTCACCTTCCCCAGCGGCATCTTGAGCAAGATCTTCGGCAGAATCTTCGGCGCTGAGCTTGGAAATGCGGCCGGTCTCGGTATCTTCTACGCTCACGCGGTAGCGCACGATGGGTTCCAAGTTTCCGGGCAGATCTTCATCCACGGCCGCGGTGATGAGCACCTGTTCGGCCTCGGCGGCCAAGTGGACCAGCTGCTTGCGGCGCTTGGCATCGAGCTCGGCAAAGACATCATCCAAGATGAGCACCGGATCGGATCCTCCCTCCTGGCGCAGGAGGTTGAATTCCGCCAGGCGCAGCGCGATGGCATAAGACCACGTCTCGCCGTGGCTGGCAAAGCCCTTGGCCGGCTGATCACCCAGGTTGAGCACCAGATCATCGCGGTGCGGACCCACGAGGGAAATGCCGCGTTCAATCTCGCGCTGCCGGGCGCTGGCCAGCTCGGTGAGCAGAACCGCTTCGAGCACCTCGCGATCGGAGGTATCGATCGTAGACTTATACTCCACGTGCGCCGGCCGCGATTCTGGCGCCAGGCCGGAATAGGCGGCGGGGATGTGGTCCAAGAGGGCGTCGACAAGCGAAAGGCGCGCGGCGATTACTTGTGCGCCGAGGTGGGCAAGCTGCGCATCCCAAGTATCCAAGGTGGCCAGCGCAGCGGCGCCATCCCTATCGGAATAGCCCCGGCGCAGGTTACCGGAGGCCGATTTCAGCAGGGCATTGCGTTGTTTGAGTACCTTGTCGTAGTCGGCCTTCACGCCCGCTAGCCGCGGAGTCCGCGAGGCAATGATGCTATCGAGGTAGGCGCGGCGCCCAGCCGGCTCCCCGCGCACCAGGGCCAAGTCCTCCGGGGAGAAGAGCACTGTCTTCACCACGCCCAGCAGCTCACGGGGGCTGCGCAGGCGGGTGCGATTAATCTGCGCCTGGTTGGCCGCGTGGGGCTTAATCAGCAAATGGGTAGTAAGCTCGCGGCCCTGGTTCACCGCGGTAATGGATACCCGCGCGCTATCCGCGCCCTGGCGCACCAGTGGTGCATCGTGGGAAACGCGGTGGGAGGAAAGGTGGGCGGTATAGCCAATGGCCTCAACGATATTGGTCTTGCCAAAGCCATTGCGCCCGACAAAAAGGGTGATCCCCGGCCCTAGCTGCACATTAAGTTCGGGCCACGAGCGAAAATCCCGAACATCGAGATCCCTGACGTACATTAGCCCGGCAGGCGAACCGGCATGAGCAGGTAGGTGAAGTTGGTCTCCGGCGTGGGGAAGTTGCCATCTTCATCGGCCTCAGGCAGCTCTTCCGGTTCTGGGATCATGATGGCTGGGCGCGAAGGCTCGGTAAAGCCGAAGACCACGCGGTCGGTATTGATGACGCCCAAGCCATCCTTGAGGTAGCCCGGATTGAAGGCGATGAGGAATTCATCGCGGCCATGGAACGCACACGGCAGGGTCTCGGTCGCGTTACCAGCATCCGCACCGGCGGAAAGGGTCACCTGACCATCGGCGAATTCCATCCGAATCTGCGCGTTGCGATCCGTCAGCAAAGACACGCGGCGAATTGCTTCCTGCAGCGGGGCGACCTCAATGGAGGCAATATTGGTGTGGTTCTTCGGCAGCAGGGGTTGCACATTAGGGAAGTCCGCATCCAGCATGCGCGTGGTGGTCTCGCGATTATCCGCGTGCAGGCCAAAGAGGCCATCGGCACCAATATTGTCATCGGTTCCCACAGCGATTTCCACTGGGATATTTAGGTGCGGATCCAAAGAACGACCGGTTTCCTGCAGGGTCTTCGCAGGTACCAAGAGTTTCGCTTCTACATCCGGCGACTTCGGCTCCCATTCCAAGGTGCGCATGGCCAGGCGGAAGCGGTCCGTTGCCGTCATCTCAATGTCCTTGCCACGGATATCCATGTGCACACCGGTGAGCATGGGCAAGGTGTCATCCTTGCCGGCCGCAGCGGCGACCTGATGGATGGCCTCGACGAAGAGCTGTGGCTGGATGGTGCCGGTAACCTCCGGCAGGACCGGAAGCTGCGGGTAATCATCCAGAGGAATCAGTGGCAGCTCAAAGCGGGAAGAACCACAAGTAACCAGAGCCTTGGAATCTACCTGGGAGATCTCCACTTCCTTGTTGGGCAGGGAAGCGACGATGTCAGAGAGGAGCTTGCCGGCTACCGCGATCTGTCCGGGTTCATCCACCATTCCGGCGATTCGGACGCGGGTGGACACCTCGTAATCGAAGCCAGTGAACTCAAGACCATTGTCATCCGCGGTGATCAGCATCGCGCGGAGGACAGGCTGGGTGACCTTGGACGGCAGGCTACGAGCAACCCACGCTACGGCGTTGGCAAGGTCATCTTTGGCCACGCGAAATGACACGGCTTCATCCATGGTGCGAAGAGCTCCTCTGGGCAAGTAGGAAATTTGTTACTTACAAAAGACTGGCTTCCAACTTACCGCATCGGGCGCGGTGCGCCACAACGTGTAATTCCATCTTTGCCTGCTCGATCCGCGCCTGGCCGAAGGCAGGCCGGGCCGAATTCCACACACCCTCTTTCTTCTATACAGATCAGAGAAATAATTTAGTAGTAGTAATAAGCGCTGTGGGATCTGTGGGTAACTAGGTAAATGACAAGTTCAGGACATAGATCCGGGGTGTGCCAATTCTTGTGATCTTGCTGTGATCAATCGGTGCGAAATGTGGACAACTAACGGGATCGCCGTTTTATCCACAGGTTTTGTCATTTGATCACCGATCTACACACAGCGCTGATCACAGGGTGGTTCTCCCAGCATAGAGCCTGTGGAATTTAAAACTGTGAGTAAGATCTACGAATTACAAAGGTGGAATTACACAAGTGTGAATAACGCTGTGGATAACTCTTTTCGCAGTTAAGAGAGCACTTTTCGCGGACCTTCTGGGTTCTTTGTGGAATTACACGAAGGTGTAGGCGGCTGTGTGGACGGTTTGAACCAGGTTTCGGTGTCTCAGTCAAGAATCTCTGATCTGGTAGTTCTGGTCTCACCTTTAAGTAGTCCGAGCAGAATCCGCGAAGTGACAAAGGGCAGACAAAAGCGCCCTCCTTTATATAAGGAAGGCGCTGAAGCAGCGGTAGAGAAATTTAGGCGCGACCGCGATTCTTGATGCGCTGGGTGAGCGCCTGGATCTCGTCGTAAGTATTGCGCTTTTCAGTCATCTCTTTGCGGATCTTGCGATCCGCGTAAATGACGGTGGTGTGATCCTTGCCGCCGAATTGCTCACCGATCTTGGGAAGGGATAGCTCCGTGAGCTCGCGGCACAGATACATAGCCAACTGGCGTGCATGCGCCACCGCACGCTTTTTGCCAGCACCGCGCAGAGTCTCTACATCAATATCGAAGAATTCTGCCGTGACCTCCATGATCGAGGTAGCGGTGATTTGCCGATCGGCGGAATCTGGGGCCAAATCGCGCAGCGCGATTTCTGCCATCTCCACGTTGATCGGCTCATTCACCAAGGAGGAATAGGCCGAAACGCGGATCAGCGCGCCCTCGAGCTCACGAATAGATGACTCAAAACGCGAGGCAATGAGCTCAAGCACGGAGCGATCCACCTCGGTGCCGTCATTGGCCGCCTTCTTCATCAAAATCGCGATACGCGTTTCTAGATCTGGCGGCTGAATATCGGTGATAAGACCGCCTTCAAAGCGGGTGCGGAGGCGATCTTCCAGCGTGGTTAGCTGCTTCGGTGGGCGGTCCGAAGACAAAATGATCTGCTTATTGGCCTGGTGCAGCGCATTAAAAGTATGGAAGAACTCTTCCTGGGTGGATTCCTTGCCCTCCAAGAACTGGATATCATCGACCATCAAAATGTCGAGATTGCGGTAGCGCCGCTTGAAGGATTCCTGACGGTCATCGCGCAGGGAGTTAATATAGTCATTCGTGAATTCTTCCGAAGACACATACTTCACGCGCAGACCCGGGTGCAGTACTTGGGCGTAATTGCCGGCGGCATGCAAAAGGTGCGTTTTACCCAGACCAGAGCCACCCCAGATAAATAGTGGGTTGTACGCACGGGCGGGATTCTCGGCCACAGCCACGGCGGCACCATTGGCAAAACGATTCGAAGAACCGATCACGAAGCTATCGAAAGTGTGCTTCGGATTGAGGGAAGTCTCACGGTTGGGATCGTGCGCCGGGGCCTCGCGCGGGATGCGGGCAGAATTGGTGGCAGCACCGGAGAAATTTCCCGCGGATTCTGCCTGCTGTTGGTTATAGTGCTGGGCCAGCTCATCCAGGCTTGCAGGGGCGTGACTCGACTGCCAATTGTTCTGGGAAGGGGCCTGCTGTGCAGCGGCATCCGTTTGCTGCGGGCGCGGAATGTAGTTCTGGGTAGATTCCGTGTTCTGCGGCGGTTGCTGTTGTTGAGGGGGCGTTGGCTGTGGTGCAGGGTCCGCGGCCGGCGGCTGTGGCTCTTGCGGGGTGGCAAGGGTAACCGCAAAGGAACACGGTCGGCCTAGGTGGCGGGTTAATGCCTTGGCAATGTGCTCGCCCAACTCATTTTCGACCACATTTTTGGCATCCAGGTTCTCGGCGGCAACGAGGGTGTAGCCCTCAACCATCATGATGGGGCGAACCAGTTGGAGGTAAAGGCGCTGTGAGTGCGAAAAACTGGGGACCTCGGAATTGGGTTGCTCGGATTGTGCGAGCAGGTCATCAACGACCGCGCGCCAAACGGCATGCAGGTTCGCTTGTGGGTCAGTCACAACAGGCTACCTTTGTGGAATTTAGTCGGGGACGGGTGGACATTGAATAACAATTTTCACTGCGGATTCCACCGTGGTTTTCACATCGGTTTTTATCGAGTCACCTCGATCTCCACAGAGTTATCCACAGGTGTGGATGAAATAGTTATTCACAGCTTAGTTCATGACTGTGGATAACTCTTCATTGGCCAGTTTATGGCCCTACGCTGCGGAAACTGCAAAAGTCTCAAGCGTTGATTTAGAGTTATCCACATGACCGGTTGGGCTGTGGAATTTGATTCTTCTGTTCTACCGCCGAAACGGCGGGCGTGTCTAGCGAGAAAAATTCACCACCCGGGTGTGGGTTGGGGTGGGCCTTGCGGTGTGGTGGATTAGGTGCAGTAAGAGCGCAGAATCTGGCCCTCTAGCTGCAGGAAAAAACATTTATGTAATTTCGGGTGTACCCGGGTGTCGATTTGTTTCCAGCGGCAGAAATCACGTAATCTGGCATGGTCTATTGCAACGAAGAGTTGCGCGTGAAAGTGACAGCGTCACCTCGCACTGGCTGGGCCCGTCGGCTAGCCGTGCACCGGAGAGACTGTGATGCGTCAGGTTCATGGAATCTATTCATCAGTGGGCGTGCCGCTGCATCGCGGTGGTGTGCCTACGCACAACTTCAAGGAGAATTAACGTGGCAAAGGGTAAGCGCACGTTCCAGCCGAACAACCGTCGTCGTGCTCGCAAGCACGGCTTCCGCACCCGCATGAGCACCCGTGCAGGTCGCGCCATTGTTGCAGCTCGTCGCAAGAAGGGCCGCGCAAAGCTGACTGCATAAGTTATGCTTCCAGCCCAGCACAAGCTCACGTCGCCGACGCAATTTCGGCGCACGATGAAGGGCAGTCGCCGGGCGGGCACTCGTACGGTCGTCGTGCATGCGCGCGACAACGCAGGTACGGACAAGGCAGCCGATATCGCCGCCACCGGGCCGCGATTTGGGCTGATTGTTTCTAAAGCCGTCGGGAATGCAGTGGTTCGCCACCGCACCTCCCGGCGGCTTCGCCATGTGTGCATGACATTCATTCCCAAGCTGCCCGCCAGCGTGGACGTTGTCATCCGTGCCTTGCCCGCCAGCGCTACTGCTAGCAGTGAGCAATTAGAAAAAGATCTTGCCAAAGCACTGCGCAAGCAATGGGATATCTAAATTCCCGCGGGGAGGAAATTCCCCCAGCCAGAGGATTGGCCAAACCAATGGTCAAAGTGGTTCGTTTCTACCAAAAACATGTCTCTGGCCTTAAGATGGTATCGACCTGTCGGTTCGAGCCGACATGCAGTGCTTATGCCCTAGAGGCGCTTTCTCAACACGGCGCAATCAAGGGTACGGCGATGGCAATAGCCAGGGTCTGCAAATGCGGCCCCTGGCATCCGGGCGGATTCGATCCGGTCCCGGGTACCAACAACAATTGAGGATTAAACACTCGTGCTTAATTTCATTTACTGGCCAATTTCGGCCGTTTTGTGGTTCTGGCACTGGCTGCTGTCCCTCGTAATGGACCCCGCCTGGGGCATTACCTGGATTCTGGCCATTGTGCTGCTGACCTGGACGCTTAAGGCACTCATGGTCAAGCCGACCATTAGCCAGATTCGTTCCTCGCGCAAGATGCAGGAAATCCAGCCTAAGGTGCAGGAAATCCGCGCGAAGTACGGCAATGACCAAACCAAGGCCGCGCAGGAAATGCAGAAGGTCTACAAGGAGTCCGGCGTTCGTCCGATGGCCGGCTGCCTGCCGGTCTTCGTGCAGATTCCAATGTTCGTTGGTTTGTTCCACGTGCTGCGCTCCTTCGACCGCACCGTTGCGGTAGCCGGTGGTATTGGCCACCCCAGTGGTGACCCAATGTCCATTGAGGATAACGCCAATACCGCGAACTACATCTTTAAGCCGGACCTGGTTCAGCAGTTCCTAGACGCCAAGATCTTTGATGTTCCGCTGGTGACCAACCTGCGCTTGAACTCGCCGATTGTAGAGGGTGTTACTACCAGCCAGGCTGCCGTCATCATCGTTCCGATGATCGCCATCATTGCGGTCATGACGCACTTCAACGCCCGCATGAGCCTCAACCGCCAGGAAAAGCGCCGTGCTGCTGGCAAGACCCAAGCACCGCAGGGCCAGAACGCGGAAATGATGCAGCAGCAAATGGCCATGATGTCCAAGATGATGCTGTGGGTCATGCCGGCCATGCTGGTCTTCTCCGGCTTCATCTGGCCGATTGGCTTGCTGTTCTACATGATGGCCAATACGGTCTGGACCTTCTTCCAAACCCGCATCGTCTATGCCAAGATGGACCGCGAGGAAGAAGAAGAGGAAGCCGCTAAGGTTGAGGCCAAGCGCACTTCCGCGCCTAAGCCGGGTGCCCGCAAGAAGGACAACCGCACCAAGAAACAGCGCAAAAACAAATAAACACGGAGGAGAACCCCATCGTGTCCGAGATGGACCCGTCAGTAGTATTCGGCTCCCGCTTGCCCCTCGCGCAGGCTTACCATGATTCGCTCGCTACAGACGGGTCCACTCGTGGTTTTATAGGCCCCCGCGAGGTGCCACGCTTGTGGGACAGGCACATTATTAACTGCGCCGTCGTCAAGCAGGCAATCCCGGAGGGCGCCACGGTTATCGACGTCGGCTCGGGGGCCGGGCTGCCCGGCATTCCGCTGGCCATTGCACGCCCAGACCTGCAGATCACCCTGATCGAGCCGCTGCTCAAGCGCTATAACTACCTCAACGAAGTCGTAGAAGAGCTGGGACTAGACAACGTGACGGTCCTGCGCGGCCGTGCCGAAGAGGGACCGATTAAAAAGGCCGTGGCGGGCGCAGACGTGGTCACCTCCCGCGCCGTCGCGCCCCTGGGCAAGCTGGCGAAATGGTCGCTGCCGCTCGTACGCAAGGGTGGTGAAATGATCGCGCTGAAGGGTTCTTCGGTACACGAGGAACTGGAACGCGATGCCGCCGACATTAAGAAGGCCGGCGGTGGAAAGGCCGAGGTCAGCACCATCGAGGGAACCACGATCATTCGTGTCCCGCGCGTGAACTAAAGTAGACGGCATGACTAATCCGCGCCTTATCACCATTGCTAACCAGAAAGGCGGCGTAGGCAAAACCACCTCCGCCGCCAACTTGGCCGCAGCGCTAGCCACAGAGGGCAAAAAAGTGCTGGTGATCGATCTTGACCCGCAGGGAAACGCCTCCACGGCCATGGGCGCGGAACATAATTCCGGCACCGATTCCAGCTACGAGGTGCTCCTCGGAGACTGCACCGCCGAGAAAGCCATGCAGGCTTCCTCGCACAACGAGAACCTTTTTTGCATCCCCGCCACCATTGATCTAGCTGGCGCGGAGATTGAAATGGTCTCCTTGGTACGCCGTGAATTTCGGCTCTATGACGCCCTGCACAATGGCTTCCTTGAAGAGCATGGTTTTGAATATGTCTTCATTGATTGCCCGCCATCACTTGGATTGCTCACCATCAATGCGATGACCTGCGCTGAAGAGGTCATCATCCCGATTCAATGCGAGTATTACGCGCTGGAGGGCGTGGGCCAGCTGCTGGGCAATATCTCCATGATTCGCGAGCATCTCAACGAGGATCTGCATATTTCCGCCGTGCTGCTGACCATGTATGACGCTCGTACACGTTTGGCCGAGGATGTGGCAGATAACGTCCGCGAACAGTTCGGAGCCGTGGTGCTGGCCAATGTTATCCCGCGCTCCGTGCGCGTTTCCGAGGCACCGGGGTACGGTACTACGGTTATTGATTACGCTCCCTCGTCCACCGGTGCCCGCGCGTACCTTGCGGCGGCGCGCGAGCTTAACCGGCGTGGCGATTACCGCCCGCACCCGACCACCGGGGCGATTGGCGTGAGCCCAGAGATTTACGCGGAATTGGAAGGATAGGAACTCATGGCAGAACAGAAGCAAGGCGGCCTTGGCAAAGGACTCGCCGCACTCATCCCGTCTGGTCCTGATGCCCCTACCCGCAAGCCGCGCCTGGGAGATTCCGCGGCGGATATTATTTTGGGTAATTCCACCCCGCAGCCGGGCCGGAAGGACGGCGAAGGCAAGCGCGTAAAGGGCGCTCCCACCATTCAACAGGGTTCTGGATCCACGTCCTCCAAGAAGCGCCAGGCCACCCCGGCTCCTATCGGTGCGACCTACCGTGAGATTTCCATTGGGGATATCATCCCCAACCCGAAGCAGCCGCGCACGGTCTTCGACGAGGATGAACTCGGTGAGCTCGTCCACTCGATCCGCGAGTTTGGCCTGCTGCAGCCCGTGGTCGTCCGTCCTTCCGAGGAAGGCGGCTTCGAGCTCATTATGGGTGAGCGGCGTTGGCGCGCTTCCTCCAAGGCGGGCCTAGCCACGATTCCGGCCATCGTGCGCGATACCAAGGATGACAACCTGCTGCGCGATGCTCTGCTGGAGAATATTCACCGCGTGCAGCTCAACCCCTTGGAAGAAGCGCACGCCTACCAGCAGCTGCTGGAAGAGTTCGGCGTTACCCAGAACGAGCTGGCGGACCGCATTGGTCGTTCGCGCCCACAGGTGACCAATATGCTGCGCCTGCTCAAGCTGCCGGTAGAGGTTCAAAAGCGCGTAGCTGCTGGTACCTTATCTGCCGGCCACGCGCGTGCCCTATTGTCCTTGGACGACACCGAGGCCATGGAATACATTGCTAACCGCATCATCGCGGAGGGCCTGTCCGTACGCGCCACCGAGGAGGCAGTCACCCTCTACAAGCGCGATGGTAAGCCGGCCGAGTCCAAGAAGAAGCAGCCGGCACCGCAGCCGCAGTACTTTACCGATTCCGCTGAGCGGCTGTCCGACCGCTTCGATACCAAGGTCACCGTGACCATGGGCAAGCGCAAGGGCAAGATGGTCGTGGAATTTGGTGACCAAGAAGATTTCGAGCGCATCATGGCGCTCATTGAGGGTCAGCAGTAGTCCGAGGCGATGATCCTCGAGCCGGTACGCGAAGGCGCGCGCATTCACCGCCAGGCCGCACGCAGCACCTTTTGGGAGCTGGAGGCCTCCGTGGTCGATCCCGCCTTTGAAAAGGAAGCGTGGCTGGCCACTACCCTGCTCTCCTTTGGTCAGTGTGGCTTTACTGTGGGTGAGGACGCCACCATTCTCTTTTGCTCCCGCGAGGATGCTGCCGGCGCCGCCAAGCTTCCCACCGCCCCCATTTCAGAAGATGCGGAGATCATTACCTCGCTCTTCGTTAAGGCACATTTAATGGGGCGCGGCATTGAAGCAGTGCTTGTCGACGCCGCCATTATGCACCTCACCAAACGCGGCAGCACCGCCGTGGAGGCCTTTGGCTATTACGGCGATCCTGCGGCAGCGGCGGATTTCTTGGGCCACAAACCGGCCTATATTGGGCTGATGTCTTATGAGACTTTGCGCTCCGCCGGCTTTGAGGTAGCCGCGGATCACCCAGTACTCCCCCGCTTGCGGCTCGAGCTGCCGCCCGAGCACGATATGCTCAGCGCGGCAGCGGCCGAAGACCTCCTAGCCCGCGCCTTGGCCTAGATTCTAGGCCGAGGACTGTTCGGCCTGGAGCAGCTCGGAGAACTTATAGGTGCCGGTTACGGCGGTGTCCTGCTCCATGAGGTACATGCGCTTTACAGCAATCACGATCGCCTCCGCAATGTCATCGCGGCGGGACGGGTTGGTGAGGATCTTTACGTCCTCTGGGTTGGTCAGGTAGCCCAGTACGATCTGGATGACCGGCATCTGGGTCAAGCGCAGCAGGTCCCAGGTGCGGCCGTGGTTGCCGCAGTCCAGCAGCTCAGTGCGCGCGACAATCTCGCGCTGGATGAAACCGGAAAGGGTCTCACCAATGAGCGAGGAATTGCCCAACTCAGAACCAAAGTAGAAGGTGGCAACACCATTGGCCTTCTCATTGGGGTAGGAATCGCAGGCTAGGGAAATGACCATGTCCGCATCGAAGGCGTTGGCCAGTTCGGCGCGGGACTTGACGTCCGCATCGGAGGTCCGAGGACGGGAGATGATGGTTTCCATGCCTGCGGCAATCATGCGTCCCTCGATGCGCTGGGTGAGGTCCCACAGGATTTCCTGCTCGGAAATATCACCGAAGCGCCCCTTGACCAGCTGGCCGGCGTCGCCGCCGCTCAAGGCGGGATCGATGACAACGCGCTTGCCCGCGAGCTTTGGGCCGGCGTTGCGGACGCGCTCACGTTCTTGGATATTGTGCGCGGAACCACCGGTAATACGGCGGCCGAGCAGTCCAAGGGCGCGGATGGTGGCGGGGCCGCACACACCATCTTCTTGCAGGCCGCAGTTGTGCTGATATTCCTTCAGGGCCGCGTGGGTATTAGTACCGAAGTGGCCGTCTACGCGCTGTTGGTAGAAGCCGAGCTCCTGCAGTTGTTGCTGGAGCTGCGAGATATCGTCACCTACCAGCTCATTCGCAGGCTCGTAGCTAAGGACGCGGCTGCCGAGCGTGTACGAGGCTTGGCGCAGTTCGCGCAGGGTGAGATCGTCGATTTCGCCCGTCGGCACGATACCGCGGGATTGCTGGAAGGCCTTGAGGACCTCAGACAAATTGGCATCAAAGCTCTTGTCGCTCTCGGAGTACTTCTGCTTCTTCCAAGCAGAAAGTTCCCCTTTGAAATCTGACAAGAGGCCGAGACGGGCCAAGGTAGCGCGAGCCTCAGCTACACGCACGCTTGTATCGCCGACTCGAAGAACGCGGTTCACGCCTTAATACCCCTTTCACAGCCCGCTTTAGTTAGGGCCGCATTCCAGAATTTCTACACGCTTAATCTAATAGGAATTAGATTAACAGTTAAAGCTGCTTTTTCACTTGCGCCACGATGTCATCTTTAGAACGCAGACCCACAAATTCGTCTACCTTCTCGCCGTGGTTGAAAATCAGCACATTTGGGATGGACATGATCTGGAACATGGCGCCTAGGTTGCGCTCTTCATCGACGTTGACCTTGGCGACGGTGACTTGGCCGTCCAGCTCCTCCGCTACCTCTTCCAGGATGGGGGAAAGCTTCTTGCAGGGGCCACACCACTCGGCCCAGAAGTCGACGACGACGGGCTTATCGGACTCGATGACGTCCTTACGGAACGTATCGGTGGTTACTTTCTTGACGTTGCTCATACTGAATTAACGGTTTTCTGCGAGGAAATGTTCCGCATCAATTGCCGCGCGGCAACCGGAGCCGGCCGCGGTAATTGCCTGCTGGTAGTGGTCATCCACCAAGTCACCGCAGGCGAAAACGCCTGGCAGGGAGGTCTTGGTGGTGGGTTGTTCAACTACAACATAGCCGTTGTCATTGAGCTTGACCTGATCATTGAGGAAGGAAGAGCGCGGATCATGGCCAATTGCTACGAACATGGCAGTGACGTCCAAGGTGGAAGTCTCGCCGTTGGTGACGTCCTTGAGTTTGAGTCCGCCGACCTTGCCATCGGCTTCAATAACTTCTTCGACGATCTTATTGGTCTCCCATTTGATCTTTTCGTTGGCTTGGGCGCGCTCCAGCATGATCTTGGAGGCGCGGAAGTTCTCGGAGCGGTTCACAATGGTGACAGAGTCCGCGAACTTGGTGAGGAAGGTAGCCTCCTCCATAGCAGAGTCGCCGCCGCCGATAACGGCAATATTGTGGTCCTTGAAGAAGAAGCCATCGCACGTAGCGCAGGTAGAAACGCCGCGGCCGGTAAGTTCTTCCTCACCTGGTACGCCGAGGTGGCGCGGGGCGGCACCGGTGGCGAGGATGACGGCGCGGGCCTCAAAGAGCTCGTCACCCACGTGCAGCTTTTTAATATCGCCTTCCAGCTCTACGGAGTCAACGACCTCCATGCGGAGATCCGCACCGAAGCGGATGGCCTGGGCGCGCATTTCTTCCATGAGCTCTGGGCCCATGATGCCCTTTTGGAAGCCGGGGTAGTTTTCTACCTCGGTGGTATTCATAAGCTCGCCGCCGTACTCGAAGCCCTCGAAGACGATCGGGTTGAGCTCGGCGCGTGCCGCGTACAGCGCGGCGGTGTAACCGGCAGGGCCGGAACCTACGATGGCAACATCGTGGACGGTCATTGCTAACTCCCTTAAATCAGAGTGTGGTTTCGCGTAACGCCCTGAGTCTACCCGCCACGCTGACAAACGTCGGTATTAGCAAACTCACCCCATGGCGGCGCGTAGGACTTCCCTCGCTCGGGCGCGGCGGGATTTGATGGTGCCGGGCTTTACCCCTTGGGCGGTGGCAACTTCGCCGACGCGGAACCCGGCGACGTCGGTAAGCACCAGCGCTTCGCGCTGATCCTCCCGCAGCAGCTGCATTGCTTCTCGCACCACTAACTGCTCCGCTAGGTTTTCGGAAGGGTTGTGCGCGAGCAGCGGGTTGCGATCGTCGTCAAAGTCCTCCACATCTAATGAAGCATTTTCCCTGTTAGAACGGTGGTTCAAGTAGTCATAGCCAGAGTTTTTCACCAGCCGGTGCAGCCAGGTCGATAGCGCAGACTCGCGGCGATAGGAGTGCAGGTTGCAGCTGGCGCGCAGGAAGGCTTCCTGAACCACATCTTGGGCATCATGATCGTTTCTGGTGTAGCGCCGCGCTACCGTGGTCAGCCGCGTGCGGTGGCGTTCCACGATGGTGGAAAAGGCCTTATTGTCCCCCTCAATAAAAGCATCAACTAGTTCTTCGTCACTGCGGTCATGACTGAGCGTCATATGTAGATTCCCCCCGGATCAACAACTGTTATACACAGTGTGACCCGAGGGGAACTAGGGCGCGAGCGCTAGGTTGTACAGTTTATTGACCAGCCCGCACGCGGAGGGTGCGCCGCAGGTTATCGCGGCATTCCAGCAGGATGCGGCGCAGTGCTCCTGGCAGCTCCCGGTGCAGCAGGCGCGTGGTGGCGGCATCGGCCATCGGCAACTCCGGGTAGAAGCCGCGGATGAGGCGGTTAGCAATCTCAATCGGGTGCGCGGCCCAGATGTCTTCCACGCGGGAGAAGAACTCCTCCGCGAAGGCCTCCTGCAGGCTAGCTGAGCGCGGGGCATTGAAACCGGCGACCAGTGCGTCGACCTCGGCATTGGAATATGCGCCGGGCGTGAGCGCCTTATCGAACGCGGAGCGCTTGGTCTCCGGCGTGGGGAAGGCGTGGCTGGCGCCGAGGAATTCGGTAGCGCCGGTCAGCGTATTATCGCGCTGCTTTTCCTCTTCGAGCTCGGCCGGGGTTACGGCATTGCGGGCCGCGAGGGCGCGCAAGATCGACCAGCGGATTTCGGGGTCCAAGCGAAGGCCGGCAATGTCACCGGAGAGCAGGGCCTTAAGGCGCGCGGTACCTGATTCCTCCGGCGTTGCGGCGAGTGCGCGGATGGCGGCGCGAGCGAGCACAAGCTGGGCGTCCGAGGCTGGTTCGGCCTCGGCCAGGTGGCCCCAGATCGCCTCGGCATAGTCGGTGCGGACCTGCTCGCGGTCGGCGTCTGCCACATAGTGGGCAATCGCAAAGTTGGCATTGGCGCAGGCAGTAGCCAGCAGCGTCGTGTTGGTCTCGTAGGCTTCGTGCTTGACGACGACCCCCACATAGTCAATCGCCGACATTTCCCCATCGCGGGTGAGGTTCCACAGGGCGGTCCAGATTACCGCGCGGGTCAATTCATCCTCGATGTCGGTCAGGCGCTCACTCGCTGTGTCTAGGGAGGTCTCGTCGAAGCGGATCTTGGCGTAGGTATGGTCGGCGTCGTTAAGTAGCAGCAATGCCGGGGCCGGAAGGCCGGCCGCTTCATCGATGATGGTGCGGGTGGTGCGATCGCCGGCGGGGAGATCAATGTCGATCTCGCGGTACTTGTGCAGGGATGCATCAAAGAGCGAAGCGGTCAGGCGGTGCGGTCGGGTGACGTCCTCGGCGTCTGCACTGATGGCCAGCTCCGCAATTTTCTCGCCTTCAGTGTGCAGCTCCGGGGTGAGGGTATCCGGGCCCCAGGTGCGCAACCAGGCTTGGGACCAGGCATCAAGATCGCGGTCCGTGTGCTTCTTGAGCGCCTGCAGGAGGTCATCAAAGGTGGCGGCGGCAAAGGCGTGCTTCTGGAAGTAGTCGCGCGCACCGGCGTAGAAATTATCGCGACCGACGTAGTGCACCAGCTGTTTGAGTACCGCCGCGCCCTTGGCATAGGTGATGCCGTCGAAATTTTGGCGCGCGGCATCCACGTCCGGGATCTCCGCCTTGATGGGGTGCGTGGTGGGCAGCTGATCCTGCAGGTAGGCCCAGTTCTTGCGGGCGCCGGCGAAGTTTGCCCAGGCCTCGGTGTAGTCGGTGCCGTGGACGGAAGAATCCGCGCCCATAAATTCCGCGAAGGACTCCTTGAGCCACAGGTCATCCCACCACTGCGGAGTGACCAGATCACCGAACCACATATGGGAAATCTCGTGCAGGATGGTATTTGCACGGCCGGCATGCTGCGCGCGGGTAGCGCGGGAGCGGAAAATGTAGTTCTCCGTAAACGTCACCAGGCCGGGGTTTTCCATGGCACCCAGGTTGTATTCGGGTACAAAGATGGAATCATATTTGCCCCACGGATAGGGATAGCCAAAGTTGTGGTGGAAAAAGTCCATGCCTTGGGCGGTAAGTTCTAGGATTTCCTCGTCTAGGTGCTCAAACATGGACGCGCGCGCAAAGGCGCGCAGCTGTGCCGAGTGGCTGCCATCCGGGGCGGTCCAGGTGCGCTCTTGGTACTGGTAGGGGCCGGCGGCGAAAGAAGTTAGGTACGTCGACAGCGGCGGGGTCGGCGCGAAGATAACGGTGGCGAGCTCCCCCTCCTCGTGGCGTTCGACTTCCGGTTGGTTGGAAAGGATCTGCCACTTTTTCGGTGCGGTCATGCGCACGTGGAAGACGGCCTTGAGATCCGGCTGCTCCAGGCAGGGGAAGATGCGGCGGGCATCAGAAGGCTCGAGGTGTGAGTACAGGTAGGTCGCGTCATCGGCCTGATCGTGCATGCGGTGCAGGCCCTGGCCGGTGCGCGAATAGCGCGAGTGGCTGGTGACTTCGATGGCGAGCTCCTCCCCTACCGGCAGGCCGTGCAGCCGGATGATGCTGCCATCAAAGTCCACCTTCTGCGGGGTGCTATTGACCTTGACCTCCGCGACGGATTCGCCTAGGTAATCCAGGAAAAGCTCGGGCTCACTGCTGCTGAGTTCGAGGCGGGTAGTCACGCGGTAGGTGGGGCTATCGAGTACCTCCGAGAGATCGAGGTGGAGGTGATAAGCGCGCAGGTCCACCGTCGTTGCGCGTTCTTGGAGCAACTCGTGCTGCGTCTTAGTTTGTGGTGCGGTCATATCTACGAACTATAGTTACCGCCGTCACGTAGGGTGCGGGGTTGGGGTCCTAAGCTCCGCTGCCTTTTAGAGGCAAATTACCCAGCGGGTATTGGGACCTCGCTGTGGACCAGTTGGATTAGTTTTTGCCGGCTCACACTCTTCAAGTGGCGCAAGATGTCAGTGACCATCAGCAAGCGTCACACCACACTGAGGGATGCAACCTATGGAAACCGTCAGACGATAACACCACACTCACCACTTTCTGTAAACATAAGGCCTAGACTCCACTAGACGCGTGTAAAACAATGCTAGGAACCGCCCCATTTTACAGGAAACATTCTGCGTCAAACCGGCGTAACAATAGGGTGTACCCCAGGTGCCCCTACCAGCGCCCGCAGTTGAAGGCTTCACCTACCAAATGGTAAAGTTAGCTATATGCGAACCAGTCAGCGCTCCGAGATCCTGGAAGCTGCCCTCCGCGTCATGAACGCAGCGGAGGGTGGCGACATTACCCTTGACGCAGTGACCCACGAGGCCGGGCTCACCAAACCGGGATTGCTATATCACTTCCGCAACCGCGACGTACTGCTCGCCGCGATCGTCGACCACGCTGCGGCCAACGTCGAGAACGACATGACTGCCACCCTTGGCAAGCCCCTCGAGAACGCCAACGCCACCGAGCGGCTCCTGAGCTACGTTCACGTCGCCGCCCACGGGGCCGCCAAGCGCGCCGAGTTCATCATCTGGGGCCAAGCGACGTATCGGCCCGAACTCACCGAACCGTGGACTACGCGGATGGGCCGCTGGCTCGAACTCCCGGACGATCTCGACGCCGCCACCCGAGCCAGGCTGACCACCGCCCGACTCGCCGCCGACGGACTCTGGGGCGCCCAGGCCACAGGTGTGTCCACCCTCCACGGCGCGGATCTCGAAGCCGTCGTCTCCAGCATTCGCTCCCTGATCGAAGGAACAACCCCATGAAGCAGTGGTTCCTGCTCGCTGGCGCCATCACTACCGAAGTGGCGGCGACGCTGTCTCTCAAGGCGGCGCTCAATCACCCATCCTGGTACATCGTGGTTGCTGCCGGATACATCGGCACTTTCGTCTTCCTCACCTTCTGCCTGCGCGAAGGAATGCAGATCGGCGTCGCCTATGGCATCTGGGGAGCCAGCGGGGTCGTGCTCGCCGCCGTGCTATCCGCCGCGATTTTCGGTGAACCTCTGACCGCTGTGATGGGTCTTGGAATGGTTGCGATCATCAGCGGTGTCCTCACCGTCGAACTCGGCTCCCAGAAAGCTCAGCAAACCGCAGCCCAGGAAGCAGGAGTCAACTCATGAGATGGATCTTCCTCGCAGGCGCCATCTTGTCCGAAGTCGTCGCGACCATGTCGCTACGAGCCTCCGACGGTGGCCGGGTGAAGAAATGGTTCATCGGCGTCATCGCGGGGTATCTCGTGGCGTTCGTCGCCTTAAGTCTCGCCTTGGCCGACGGCATGGCCCTTGGCGTCGCCTACGGCATCTGGGCAGCATCCGGCGTAGCTCTCACCGCGATCCTCGCCCGGGTCATCTTCCACGAACCCCTCACCCGAACCATGGCCCTCGGCATCCTCCTCATCGCCGTCGGAGTTCTCACCGTTGAACTCGGCGCCAACTTGGCGAACTGACGCATTTCCGCAGGTAAACCAGGCAGATTGGTGTGCTGCACCACGAGGCGCACAGACAAAGGCTCCCCAATGAGCGCCTGTGGGCCTAGCGTTGTGGATGTGATCACCTGTGTCGTCCACTACACCATCGACCCCGACCAGATCGCAGCCTTTGAACAGTTCGCCCGCGCTTGGATGCGGCATGTCGACGAACACGGCGGCACCCACCACGGGTACTACCTACCCGCGGAAGGTGTGAGTGACCGTGCGGAATCCCTGTTCAGCTTCCCCAGCCTGGCTGCCTACGAGCAGTACCGCACCTTGTTCGGCACCCACTCGGACTTCATCGCCGCTGACCGGATTCGAGACGAGTCCGAGTGCGTCCTGCGGTACGAGCGCACCTTCATGCGGCCGCTCCTACCCCAGGGACACTGAAAGGGACTCCGGCAGCACGCTCGGCACAACCCACAACGCCGCAGGTCAGCGCGTACAGATGGGTGTACCCCTATTTTATGTCTGGTTCCATCTTGTGAAATCGGCACATATAAGATATCGTACTTCATACGAAGGGTGATGAGCCTTAGATAAGTAGAGAAGGAAGGGTCACGTCATTTGGGCGCGGCACTAGTGAACTGGACGAGGTGGACTTGGTGCGCATCCTCTTCGAGGACGACGAACTTCAACGAGTGGCCGAGGATGCCTCTTATATCCCCAAACGATGGGGTTCGGACATCATCAAGGCATATCGTAAGAAAATCCAGATCCTGAAGGGGGCCGTGGATGAGCGCGACCTGCGGGCCATGCGGTCGTTACATCTGGAACAACTGAAAGGCGACCGAGCCGGGACTTCTTCGATCCGCTTGAACAAGCAGTTTCGGCTCATCCTCAAATTCGCAACCAACAGCGACGGCCGCGTGGTCATCGTTATTGAAATGGTGGATTACCACTGAGAGAAGGTGAACTCATGAATGCTCCAATTGCGGCGGAGCTATTCCCGGCCGGAGAGATCCTCGCTGACGAGCTAGACACACGTGGATGGACTCAGGCCGACTTTGCCGAGGTGCTCGGACGTCCGGCACAGTTTGTCTCGGAGATTATTTCCGGAAAAAAGGAGATTACGCGCGAATCCGCAGCCCAGATCGGTGCCGCCCTGGGCACCTCCGCGGAATTCTGGCTTAACCTCCAGGACTCCTACCTGTTATGGAAGCAGTCCCAGGACGACCGGACGCAGAACAACCTCAACATCGTGAAGACCCGCGCACAGTTACGAGAGTTAGCCCCCGTCTCTCTGCTCGTCAAGCGGGGATACATCACCGCCACCGACGTACAAAGTCAGGCATGCGAGGTGCTGAACTTGTTTGGCAAGAAATCCTTTGAAGATCCCTTGGGGATAAGCTTCGCCGCCCGCCGTAGTAACTGCGAGGAAAAGGTCACTGTTCTGCAGGAAGCGTGGGCAGCTTGCGTTAGAGCAACTGCCAGCGTTCTCGAGGCTGCCCCCTACTCCCGTAAGGCACTAGAAGACCTCGCCCGGACGCTGTCGAGTAGAGCATGTGACCCGCAGGCGTTTGCTGAGTTCCAGACTCTGTTCGCCGAGGTAGGGGTGAAACTTGTTTATGTGGAGGCTTTTCCGGGAGGAAAACTCGACGGCTGTGCCATGATGGTCGACGGGCACCCCGTAATTGGCATATCGGGACGAGGGAAACGGCTCGATAAGATACTATTTACCATCCTGCATGAGACAGCCCATATATTATTGGGTCACCTTGTCGACAATGGCGAGGTCATCCTCGATGACCTATCAGATGACAGTGCCAATAATGAAGCTCAGGCAGACCAGCTGGCCAGCGAACTCGTGATCTCTAGCCCTTTACCGGCGGTTCCTGATCGTGTGCACTCATCCTGGATTAAAGAACAAGCCGACCACCTAGGGGTTCATCCCATCACCCTGATTGGAAGGCTTCAAAAAGAGGGTAACCTGTCGTGGAAAACCACTCTCGTGCGCAACGCTCCCACCGTCATCGCTCAGCTTGAAAGCTGGAAATCACCCCTCCCAGCCTGACTGAGATTGGTAGCTTCGTTCATCATCAGCAAGACGTTTGCCTATCGGACACTGAAAGTAACGGAAGCGATGCGCTTATTGGGATAAGGCCGCACCCGACCGCTTGGTATAAGGCCGCAGCATTACTGCATTCCTTCTATACTACTCAAAGTCTCCTTGACGGCAATAAGCGGACCGGCTGGGCTGCTTGCTGGTTATTCCTCGGACTGAACTTGGCAGTAGGCCCCTTGCTTGGAGAAGTTGATGCAGACGCCGCTGAACGCCTCGTTTTAAAGATAGCCAACGAAAAGATAGAGATATCAGAAATCGCGGATACTCTGCGTTCCCTAGTTACTCCCCTCCTGGGTAACGTCGACCATTTACCCCTAGGATTTGAAGTAACAAATGTCCTAGAAGACTTAGAAGGTGTACTCACGGGAATTGGGGAGCTTCCCGACGGAACACGTCTTGTCTACATGTATTTCACTTCGGATGAAGGCACCCCTGTCGAAACGGTACTTACCTCCCCCAGCTAAGCACGCGAATTCGCTGAAGAACTACTTCTTTTAGCTGATAATCCTCTCGAACAAAGGAAGCAACTCAAAATTCAAGTACAAGCAATTCAAGCCTACTTAGACCTACATAACCGACCCGACGAGCTATAGCTAACTTAAAACTCATAGCAGTACATGAGGGTCAATGAGGCAATATACATTGCCTAAAGCATCTGCCGCCTAAACGTGCACCAGGCCCAAACGAGACACAGCAGAGAGCCTATTTCTCTCACTCTCTGCTAAGAACATGGATCTATGGTAAAGATAGCAACAGCGCCTTGATTACAGTGGATGTCGAAACCCTCTCACAGGGAATTAGCACCATTCCGCCGTCAGGCCAAGGTGAAAACTTTACATCCAAAAGCCAATCCCCCTATCCAAGCAAGATAGCAAACTGCTAGAAGCGCTCAAAGCACCACCACTGCTCGCTTTTATCCCATGCACATCGCACCACATTCACTTGGAAAGGATCTCCAGTGACTCTGTTCGAAAAACCTATCGTTCTTGCGCCTATGGCAGGAGGGCCGTCAACTCCTGAGCTATGCGCAGCAGTAACCAATGCGGGCGGGTTAGGCTTTCTCGCCGGCGGCTACCTCACTCCAGAAAAGCTTGAAGAACAAGTAAGCACTGTTGAGTCTTTAACTACTCAGCCGTTCGGGATTAACCTGTTTTACCCTTCCCATTCCAACTCTGACCAGTACGCCGAATACTCTAAGTATCATCAGGCACTGACTAAAAAGTGCGTAAGCTACTCCGATTTTCCTTCACGCCCTAAGTGGTCAGATGATCATTACGATCGAAAGCTTGATATTGCGCTGAGGTCCAACGCTAAGTTCATTTCCTTAACTTTCGGATACCCTGACGCAAATACGCTAAAAACGATTCGTCGAGCAGGCAAGAAAGTAGTTCTCAATGCCACAACTCCACGAGAAATCGATCACATCATCCAGCTCGACTGCGATATTCTGTCTCTTCAAGGAAAGGCTGCTGGCGGTCACCGGGCAACAGTCCTAGACAATAACATAGAGGGATCTTCCTACGATGCAAAAACTCTCCTGCACCATGCAGTAGCGAAGACAGAAAAACCTGTATTTGTCGGCGGGGGCGTAGGTACAGCAGAAGATACACTAGACCTACTCAGATCCGGCGCAACCGCAGTAATCGTAGGGACTCGTTTCCTCACTGCGCAGGAAGCAGGCACAAAAGACACACACCGGCATGCACTTCTGGAGCTAACTAACCGAAACACTGTTATTACCCATGCCTTCTCCGGGAAACCGGCTCGAGCAATTTCCAATACATTCACCGATATATTCACATCACAGGCGCCCTACATCTACCCCGAAATCCACTACTTAACTGCGGGAATGAGAGCTGAGGCCAATAACGCAAAGGATCCCGAATATCTTAACCTTTGGGCAGGCGAAGGATTCGCTAATTGCCGAGAAGCAACTGCCAAACAAATCATTGACGAACTCTTACCATACTCACAAGCGCAAGAATCGTCCAAAGTAAGTTTTTCACATACAGACGTAGCTGTAATCGGTGGTGGACCACGAGGAATGGCCGTCATTGAAAGACTCATTTCACGCATCAAGGACAAAAACTTAAACAAGCCAATCCATATTGTCTGGTATGACGATAACGGCTTTGGATCGGGTAAAGTTTGGAGTCCCTACCAGTGTCAATTGCTGCTCATGAATACTGTTACAGCACAATTGTCAGCTTTTCCCGACGAATCTGCGGGACTTTCGGGTTAAGCGACAAAATGTGTGTCTGCTATCGGCGTGTCGCGGGGTTAGATGTGG